>ERZ842401.2119-NODE-2119-length-27019-cov-7.386107_pt1 | contig 27019 bp, 26 predicted proteins | sample MGYA00521270_ERZ842401 | MGnify/ENA primary metagenome ERZ842401 (study PRJEB31892, sample SAMEA3878208) | bioreactor metagenome | biome: Moose rumen | place: Sweden | collected 2011-10 | study: EMG produced TPA metagenomics assembly of the PRJEB12797 data set... | reverse complement strand
TTCGGCGGCTTCTAGGTCGTGCTTTTGTAGTAGTTCGTTTTGCATGGCGTCTAGGGTAGCTCTATCAAAAACTTGTGGATAAAAGGCGACACGTTGCTTGTCCATTGCTTCTATTTTACTATTACTGCCGCAATGCGTAAGTGTTGTCATAAAGTCCTCGCTACAAGCCCATAATAGCGCTTTCCGAAAGCCCCGTGATTTGCGCAATAAACGCGATGTCACTGCCCGCCTGCTTTAAGTTGCGTGCGATTTCCAATGTACGACGATTAATACCACGCTGTTCGGCGGCTTCTAGGTCGTGCTTTTGTAGTAGTTCGTTTTGCATGGCGTCTAGGTATTCTTTTCGCCACAATGGATTTTTGCGCAAGCCTATCACTTGGTCATCCAGCGTCGCAGTATAGGAAGAAGTCGCTTGTTTTGTGCCTACGTATTCCATAAATGATTTTGCCTCCACGTCATCTAGTTTAGCATAGTCTTTGGCATTGTAAAAGATTTTTGTGGTACCGTCGCCGAGCAGAACTGATGTATCTTCTTTGCTTGTATTGCGGAAGGTATACACTGGCAGCCCACGCCCGAATGGGTCACGTAGGCAGATAAAAAGCACAAAATTTTCCTTTAGCTGCGTATATTCAAACGAACGCTGTAAAAACTGCACATCCATAGCAGCCTGATAGTAACGCGAGCGGCGCGGCAAGTCTTTATGCACCTGTTGCTGCATTTCTGCGTCATATTCAGCCGTGCTACTGTAAGACGCCACATCGGTAGCAATTTTTTTGCGGTCGGGACCGACGCGGAAGCTTTTTTGTGCTATCGGCTCTGCAATTTCAGTTGCGGGGTCTATATGCAGCAAAATCTCCAGCAGCTTCTTAAAAAGCACTTTGTCCTGAAAAATTTTACCAAACACAAAATCGTCTGCAATCGTCAGCTCTTCATACGGCTTAATAAGCGAGCTATCATCGCCAACAACTGTGACGAGTGTGTTGTCCGAAATAATTGTTGTATTCATGCGACTACCTCCATTATTATTGTAGAAATTAAGGAAATTTGGGTCCCTTTACTATATATAGGGGGCTAAGCGCGCCTAGATTGCAATTTTTGAAGGATTTTTTTGCATGGTGATGCTGCAATGTGAATTTGTAAAACAGGCGCACGACCAGACGCGATGCGTACTTTTGCTTTATAATGCTTTACAATAGCTTGCTTTTGCGGTACATTTGCTGCAAGGAGTATACTATGGCACAGGCAATGATAAATTTCAGAATGGACGCAGAGGAAAAGCACTCGCTAGAGTCAGTCTGCGAGCAGTTAGGGCTTACGGTGACGAGCGCATTCAAGCTGTTTGCAAAAAAAGTCATCCGCGAAAAGCGCATTCCGTTCGATGTCGCCGTTGACCCGTTTTGGAGCGACGAAAATCAGGCACGGCTTCGCGAGTCGATACAACACGCACGGGAAGGTAAACTGACCGAACACGAGCTGATTGCGGTGGTCGGATGAACAAAGAATGGACGGATGAAGCCTGGGAGGATTACCTACACCTGCAATCAGATAAAAAATTGCTCAAAAAAGCAAATGAGCTGTTAAAAGACATCGACCGCAACGGCTACAAAGGGCTGGGAAAGCCAGAAGCGCTTAAAGGCGACTTATCCGGCTACTGGAGCCGCCGCATAGATGATTACAACCGTATTGTATATTGCATACATGAAACGACAGAGCGGCGCTTTGTCGAAATTGTGCAATGCGGCACCCATTACCACAAGTAAGCACACTGCGCATAGCACGCCAACAGCGCACTTGACAGCGCCCGTCAAAAACTGCTACAAACTTTTTGCGGAGAAGGAGTGTCCGATGGAATTAAAATGGATTGTGCTTGCGCTCGCCGTGGCGATGTACGCGCTGGTAATTGCAAAGCAGGACAAAAAAGTGATTTTTACGACGGTGGCGGCGGTGGCGGTCATCATTTTGGGAATCGTGTTTCCGGGCGCGATTTTTACGACCGCTACAGAAAGTGACGGCAGGTTGTACGCGCTCACGCACGCGTTTTCTTCGCTCGTGAACTGGAATGTGCTGATGATTTATGTCGGAAGCATGACGATTGCCGCGCTCTTTTTGTATTCAAAAGTACCCGCAAAAATTGCTGATTGGATTGTGCGCGTAAGCCCTTCAACGGGAATCGCGATTGTTCTGATTCTTGCAATGACGGGCATTATTTCGATTTTCGTTGAGAATGTGGCGACCGTGCTTGTGATGGCTCCGATTGCCCTTTCCTTGTGCAAAAAACTCAAAATGAATCCCACGATGTTCATGGTCGGCTTGGCGGTGATGTCGAATCTCGAAGGAACGGCAACCCTCGTGGGCGACCCGCCGAGCATGATTTTCGCAAGCTACGCGGGCTATACTTTCAACGACTTTTTTGTGCATCAGGGGCGGCTTTCGATTTTCTTCGTCGTGCAGACGGGCTTGCTGGCGGGCTGCGTTTTCTTTTACGCCGTTTTCCGAAAATTGCGCGACAAAACAAAAGTCGAAGGAGAGCCGATTATTTCATCAGTTCCTGCGATTCTCCTGCTCGCGCTCATCTTCGGCTTGGCGGCAATTTCTTTCATTCCGAACGAAATTCCGTTCCTTTCGGGTGGTTTCGTCATGGCTCTCGGAATTTGCGGTGTGCTCTGGTATCTTCTTTCGCAGAAAAAAACGGGCGGAGAGACTTGGGAACTCATAAAAAGCTTGGACTGGGAGACAATCGCGTTTTTAATCGGAATTTTCGTGGTCGTTGGCGCAATCAGCGAGACAGGGCTTCTTAAAGATTTCGCGGATTTCTTGGCTTCGGTCACTGGCGGAAGCAAGGTTGCGGGCTTTGTGCTTGTGCTCGCCGTGTCGATTTTGATTTCGGGCTTTGTGGACAATGTTCCGTACATCATCGTCATGCTTCCCGTGGCGGGCAACATGGCAGAGTCGATGGGAATCAACCGGGAATTGTTCCTCTTCGCGCTTTTGATTGGCTCTTGCTTGGGCGGAAACCTCACGCCGTTCGGAGCGAGCGCAAATGTGGTTGCAATGGGAATCGTCAAAAAGGAAGGCTACCCTATGAGCTTTGGAAAATGGCTCAAACTCGGCGGCACTTTCACGCTCATTACGACCGCCGCCGCCGCGATTGTTCTGTGGGTTTTGTGGGCATAAAAAAAATCCCTGCATGGATGCAGGGTAAAAGCAAAGAGAGAAAATTCTGTTTGCCTTTAGGTGAACAGAATTTTCTCGCGAGAAACAAAAATACACGGAAGTATTTTTGTTTCTAAACATCCAGCGAAAAAACCGCGCCAGCCTCGGGTGCGGCACCTGCCAAACCGTAGCCTGTCGCCTCGGCAATCTGCACATTCGTCTGAATCTTGCTCTGCGTGCTCTGAATGAGCGCATCGAGCTGAGAATCGTCCATGTTTTCGGGAGAAACATTCGGCTTGGGCTGATTCTTCATGGAAATCAACTGGTTCAAAAGCGAATTGAGAATCTGAATCTTTGAGATTGAAACGCCCTGCTGATTCGGTTTGGCGGCAACTCCAGTCACATGGTCAAAGTGAGCGTAAATGACATTCGACTGCGCGACTGGAACATACAATTTTCCCTGACCGCCGCTTGAAACGACATTTGAGTAATTGAAATTATTTGCGTTCAATGAAATTCCGTTTACCATAATCTCACCTCACTGCTCCCACCAAACTTTTTTCTATATAAATTATCGGAATATGGGGAGAGATTATTAGAAAAATATTAGTTGAACTGATTGCGCCAAACGGTAATGCGCTCATCGATGGATTTTATGGTGCTTTCGGAATCGGTGTTCGTGACATCGGAAAGATACGGAATAATCACACGCTCTTTAAGGCTTTCCCAACGCGAGGGAAGCGCGAGCGGCGCGACAAGCGAATCTTCGGCGGGCATTTTTCCGAGCAAAGTTTTGTAATAAGCAGGGAACACGCGCTCATTCACACTTTTTATAGACGAAAAGCCACTGCAAATGCCGAATGTCTGCGTGTCGAGATTCATGCGCATAGAACGCTCAAGAAGATTTTTCTGCGTGGATTCCGAAAAGAACCACTCGATGAACGCGTAGGCGGCGCGGGCATTTTTTGTCTTTCGGTACAAGCCGAGACTCGTGATGTCATCGTTCACGAAAATTTTTCCGTCTTTTGAAAACCATCGGAACGAAATGCTTTCAGTCTGCTCGCTCGGAATGTCAAAAAACACATCGCTTTTGATGTATGCGAACAAGCACCGCTCAGAATCAACGAGTTTTTGCTTTGGCGCGTAGAGATATTTGAATGAAAAATCCTGTTCAGCCGTCGTCCCGCCGTTTTTGTCGCGGCTCCAGTTTTTCAGATACGAGACCGTTGAAGCAAGCGATTCAGCGTTCCACGAAAAAGCCGTTCCCTTCTCGCCGAATTCCGCGCCGCCCGCCTTTGCAATTTGGTAGATGAAATTCGCGTCCCATGAAGGCGCGTAGCCCATTTTTACGAAGACTTCATCTTTTGACTTCTGATTGAACATACTCGCCGCCTCACGAATTGCATCGGAATCAATCAGCATATTCTCGCTCACAAGGTCGTGATTTTTCTGCGAGAAAATCACCGTGGGCAGGTTGAAACTCACGGGAATAATGTACTGCCGTCCGTTGATTCTTCCGTATTCGAGGAGCGGGCTGTACATTGACGAAGGATGTATCTGACTTCGGTTAAACACACGGTCAACTGCCGCAAAATTCTTTTTGATTCGGGAATTGCGCAAATACGAGCCGATTACGATGTCGGGATTTTGCTCGTCTTTTGCAGGCGGAAGAGACACGGCGAGCTTGTCTTTGTACACGACGACCGCCTTTGCCTTATTCTGCGCGACATTGAAAAATTCCACATACGAAACGATTTCGGGACGGTCAGTCCAAATTATGACAGGGGAAGAAGAGCCGCAAGATGCAAGGGAAATTACAGGGAACAGGCAGAAGGCAGAAGTGAGCAGTTGTTTTACGATACGGAATATGCTTTTCAATTTTGGATGTCCTTTTTATGGGGAATTATAGCATAAAAAGCTGGGGGACAAAAGGGTGTTAAAATCTTGAAATAACTGCACTTTTAGGCGTTTAAAATAGTGAAAAAACTGCACTATTTTGTTTTTAAAATCTTGAAAAAACTGCACTATTTAACTAAAATAATTTTGAAAAAAGTGCACTATTTTGTGTATAAAATTCTGAAATAACTGCACTAAATGGAGGCTCGCATGTTCAAGAGAAAAGCAGAGGATGCTCTTAAAAACTGGAAAGAAAACCTTGCTCCAAACTATGCGGCTATTCTTGAAGGTGCAAGGCGCGTTGGAAAAATCTACCATTGCAGAAGAATTCGCAAAATCAAATTATCGTTCCTATATAAAAATCGATTTTGCCAATATCACAACAGAAGTCGAAGATGTTTTCAAGGACATCGCAAGCCTCGACCGATTTTTTTTACGCTTACAAACAGTCAGCGGTGTCACTTTATACAAAAGAGAATCTGTCATCATTTTTGACGAAATTCAGCTTTACCCGAAAGTCCGCCAGGCAATAAAATATCTGGTTTTAGACGGAAGATATGATTACATAGAAACAGGCTCGCTAATCAGCATAAAGAAAAATGTAAAGGATATAGTTATTCCGTCGGAAGAACATAAAATCCCAGTCTACCCGATGGATTATGAAGAATTTATGTGGGCGACAGGGAACGACACATACAACAGTTTAAGAGACTTATACACCCTTAATGAAGAAGTCGGCAATGGCACGAACCGCAAGCTCATGAAAGATTTCCGAACATACATGGCGGTTGGTGGAATGCCACAGGCCGTAAAAGCCTATGTTGACGGAAAAAACTTTTCTCAGATTGATTCAGTAAAAAGAGAAATCATAAATCTCTATATCGATGATTTCAAAAAGATAGATTCATCAGGCCTGATAGGAAAAATGTACAAGTCGATTCCAAGTCAGCTAGCGACACACAAAAAAAGATATGTCATTTCGCAGGCAACGCAAAAACGAAAAGTCGCCAAAGATCTGGAACGGCTCTCGGATTTGCTTGATTCAAAAACCGTCATTCCATGTTACAACACATTGAATCCCAGCATTACACTTTCCCTCACAAAAGATGAAGATACATTCAAATTGTACCTATCGGATGTTGGCTTGTTCACGACAATGCTGTTTGATTCGGAGCCGAAAACAGGAGAGAATATTTACAGCAAACTGCTTGGAGACAAACTTCCCGCCGACCTGGGCTATCTGTACGAAAATATGGTCGCCCAGATAATGAGGGCAACAGGCCGGGAGCTTTATTATCACACCTGGAACAAGGAAGGGAGCACCCATTCTTATGAAATTGATTTCCTGATTCAGTCAGGCAAAAAAATAGTTCCGTTCGAGGTAAAATCTTCTTCAAGAAAAACACACGAATCAATAGACGCATTCTGCCAGAAATATGCAAAGTTTATTTCACACGCATTTTTATTGTCGCAAAAAGATGTCGCCCAGGAGGATAATTTGCTCTTCAAACCGGTTTGGATATTGCCCTTTATTCTGGAGGAAGTGTAGGTGGGGCTTACCGTCTGCCATGCGGCAGCCGGTCGGCAAGCACTTTCGTTGTCGTGCTTGTTTGCTTTCCGCACTTCCGTTATCGCTTCATTGCTCCACTTCGTTTCATAACGCCTGACGGCGGTGCTACAATCCCTAAGCTGAGGAGGAATCACTGAAAATTAGTCAAAAAATATCTATGATTTATCATCACTAGGATTATTTTTCAGTAGTTCGGGATTAATATCATAAGGCGTAATTCCCTTTGCATTCTTCCAACGAAGATATCCATTTTCATCTATTACTTCGTCCTCATATTTTGTTTGCTGTTGTAAGATTGCTTTCATATTTTCCATGGTTTGTTGTTTTAATAGGTCTGAACGAAGTTTATCTATTTCAAATTGAGTTTCACAATCAACATTCATTCTTCGTTTTGTGTCATTATCACGAATTCTCTTTTGATGCTCTTCAACGCTTTCGTTAGGTCTAATCTCATCATCTAATTTAAAATCTACCATATTTTCTCCTCACACAAAAAATTAACTCTCTCCGACACCCCGCCATGCCAAATGGCACGGCGGATTTTGTTGTTACTGGTCTTTTGCCCACTCGTTGTATTCTTCGATTGACATGATTATTGGTATATCAGCAGTTTTTTGGCCTGCATTAGTCATTTCAATCGGCTTAAACAGCAAATCTCTATCATTTGGAATCTTCTCTAAATCAACATATTCAATTTTACCTTTTCCGTAATCTCGTTCTGTAAAATACATTTTCTGAGGCATTATGTTGGAAAGGTTTTGATTAGAATTATATTGAGTATCGAGAGTTCCATCTTTTATGCAATAGTCGGTTTCATCAAAAAGTCCAAATTTCAAATTGTAATACCTGGTAATACTTACTTCATATCTACTATACGAGTAATTCCAACCAATTTTACCCAAATTAACTTTTTTTACCCATCTTTCATTATCAGGATTCGATTTTACTTTATCCCACTCATTAAGGATTTGTCTTGCAACAATAAATGATTTTCTTACAGGAACAATTTTTGCACCGGGTGTAACTTCAAAGCTCACCATTTTTCCATCATAACTTGGAAAGTTTTTTATACTAGAAAAATCATAAACGCAAATGAATCCTTTAGTTAAAAGGTATGAATACAAATCCCTGAAAATTTTATTCCACTTTTCTTCTTGCTCTTTTTCCCAAGTAAGTTGTGCCTTCAAATTCGCAATAGCATTTCCAGAAACAGTGCCGTTCGTTCCTAAAATGCTATTGATTCCTGCGCTCGCTTCTTTTTTTGTCGCTCCGTTTTCTTGTGCTTCCGCATAGAATGCCAGAGCCTCAATCAGATTGTCTGCTTTTTCTGCGGCGGCACCTTTTGCGAGGGATTTTGTTGCGTTCAATGATTTTTTATCGGTTTTAGCAAGCTGGGCTTTTTCTTTTTCAGACAATCCGATTCCAAGTCCGTCAAGCAATTCTGTGATAATTGCACGAACGCTTGTTCCATCCTCAATTTCTTTTGAACCAGCCCTGTCGTTGTAAGCAGCCTTGATTTCATTCGTTGTAATGTCTATCGCACGGAAGTTCAGTTCATACGAAGACGAAAGTGCCGTGATTGAACCAAAGACTGCATACTGTGCGTTAGTCATCTGTCCGAGTTGTACTGCATTTTCTTCCGTGTAAAAGCCAGTCTCACCAAGTTCCTGCTCTGCCTTTGTCAAATCTTCGTTGGCACGGTCAAGGACAGTCATTTTTGAATATTTCGCAAGATTTCCAGTGATTGAATCTTGAAAGAACTGTGGCATCCAGCTTTCGCCTTTTCCACCATTGCGTACTTCCGGAGCGGTAACGGCAATCACGAGGCCTGCACCTTTGTATAAATTTTTGTCTGATTTCGTTTCTTTTACCGATGATGACTTTTCTGTCGTCTGGGCCACATTACTTACTTCCGCAGTTGAGCCGCATGAAGACAAAAAAATCATCATCACAGAAAATAATGTGACGATGATTTTTTTCATTTTATTCTCCTAGTTGAACAAGATTGATGCTGCAAGTGCCTCGGCATCAGCCCATTCTTTGTCTGCTCCAGTTACCGTAGCCGCAGACTGGTAAACAGGGCTGCCAGAAAGGTAAGCTGCTTTTGTTGCATCTGCTACGGCTTCGGTCTTCTTTACGCTGGCATCAGCTGCAATTTTTGTGCGTTCTGTCTTTGCGTTCTGCATGATTTTTGCAAGTTCCTGCTCTGCGGCGGCTTTCTGCTGTGCCGGTGCAAGTGAAGCCTGAACATCAGCCATCTGTTTATTGATTTCAGCTTTCTGTTTTGCTTCTTCCTGACTCATAACAGTCGGGAATCGGGCATCATGCATCATCTCGCTTACCAAACCTTTAACAAAATCCTGCTCAGGACTAAGTTCGTCAGCAACGCCACCCAAAACCTGTTTGACATATTTCGCAGTTGTCTGCGCCCATGTATTTGCTGGAATCTGGTAAATCTGATAAACAATATAGCTTGTCTTTTTCTCACCAGAAACAGGGTCAACTTCAATGACCTGCTGCCAGTATTCTGTTGCTTTCTGATGTCCTGTTATCTCTGCATTTGACTGAGTTTTTGTGACTTCCTCAATCGCCTGTCGGGTTGCATCACTCAAATTGCCAGAGCGAGCCTGTTCTGCCGCATAAACATTGACTGATTGCTGAAGTTCTCGTGCAATCGTGCGAGCATAAGCCATATCCGCTCGCATTGTTGCAGAGCGAACATCCGCACCAGTTCCAGTTGAACGACGGAAGACATCGCCGTCCTTCTTTTTGAAAGCAGCAATATATGCAGAAAAGTCACCTCGAACGGCAGGAGCAAGCCAAGCCGGGGTCGCTTCTGTTCCAAGAGTTCGTCCGTCCCAGTCAACAACGGTCGTCTCTTTTCCAGCGACAGTTACGCCAGAGTTTGACGCAGGCTTTGTACTCACATTTGAAGCCACATTGCTTGTACTTCCGCAGCTTGTCGCCATAATTGCTGCAATCGCAGCAAATCCAATCAAAATTTTTTTCATATTTTCCTCCAAAATATTTTATGCCGTTAAAAGGCTAGTTCACTTTGTAAAGATTTTTGAATCTCTTCTGCAACTGCAGAAAAAGCCCGTTGTTTTGCAACAGCTTCGTTCTTTGCCCCGATTTTTTTAAGCTGCCTGCTTACCGAATAAATCACTTCGCCAGCCTTTTCAATTTGAATCGCAAAAGATGGCGTGAAGAATGTTCCAGCAGGGAGAGTTTGCACGTTCTCTGAGATTTTAATAGAACAGAGATATTCAGCATTTTCGTCCAGAGTTTTTATTCCGATTTTTGAGAAAATTTCTTTGACAGATTTTGAAACACGCTCCTCGTAATCCGAAGAAACTTTTACAGAAACAGAAGAACTTTTTGCTATTTTTCGGATTGCAGCCTCAATGTCAGAGATTTTGTTACGAGTTCCACCATATTTTTCAGCACGGTCAGGATTCAAAATCATCGCAAAATCAAGTTTTTTAACTAGTTCGCTTTGTTTTGCTTCTTTTGAAGCCCTCGAAAGTCCGATGATTTTAGAAAGGTTGTCCGATTGAGAAATTGCATTCGAATAAAATTGCTCAAAACTCTGCACGGAATCCTCAATTTTCGGCTCATAAATCCGCCACGCTTCCTCACGGTCAATGTATGCCGTCACTTCGTATTGTTTTTGCTTTTTGTCAAACCTTGGCTTCGTATAATGAACCGCAAAAAGTTCAGTCTGAGAATTGACAAAAACTTCTTCGGTCATTGTGCTGTTTGCGCCGACATTTGTAACAGTCGTTCGTTCCTCAGCCTTGACTTCTATGTTCATCTGAAAGAACTTTGAAATTGCAGCAAGAGCGGCATTCTCGGCAGATTCTTTTGTCGCACCGTAGCCAGTTTGAGCGATGTAAGATGAATTATTAAGAAAATCTTCCGCAAATGCAAAAAAAGCAGAAATCAAAAAGGCTACCAGCATTATAAGAGAAGTTGTGGTTCGTTTCATTTTTTACCTGGGTTTCAAACTTTTCTTTTTCTATTCCAAAAAAAAGCAATTACAGATCATCAAGGCCATCGAGAGTATTTTCTTTATATTCGTTATATGCATCATTTTTAAGATTTTCCTCAGTTCTTAATAGCTGTTCAAGGAAATCTTCGAAATGCTTTTGAACTTTCTTGTAGTTGCCAAATTCAAGCAGCGTTTGAAGGCTCAGACTTTCGCTAACCTGTTCTTCTGGTTTCTGAATAATCATAATGCCGGATGATATTTCTTGCTTTTCATCTACATAACGAAGTTCCAAACGAGTTCCTATTTCGGCATACGGATAAAAGTTGAATATCATTGATTTTGCCTCACCTGAATCCGTATACTTTCTATATTCCAAATGAACAGCTTCGCTTCGTTCTGGTTCTTTTGAGTTCCGTGTCCGAGGAATTATATACGAACCGAGATAAAGTCGTATCTCATATCCATCACCTTCATACATTCTGCTATATTCTGTCGCCAAATAATTATCAAGACCTTCCAATAAACTTCTATAGCAAGAATCTAAATTATATTCGCCGAATGGTGAGTCTATTCCAGCTTCATACAAGATTTCTTTCGATTCCTTTTCAATCTCTTCTGAATCATAAGCAGCGGTAAATGACAATGGACGGGAGAAAACATCAAGCCATTTTTCCATCAATCGATCAAAAATTTCCATGTCGTCACTTTTTAGTTTTGCAGCTTTCAGAACATGCTCTGGCATAACATCACCGAGATTTGGAAGTTTTTTTATCTTCTTTTTTGGCTTTTGCTCACCACCATTTTCTTTTTGTTCAGTTTTCTTTTTTTCTCGAGCCAAGCGTTTAGTTTCTTTTGCCGCAGCAATTTTTTCTGAAATATCAGACTCTTCTTTTATAAAAAGGTCTTCAAATTGTTTTGAAATCTTATCAAAATCAAAATCTTCTCTCGGCTCATCAAAAACTTGCTGAACTTTCTTAGCAAAATCAGAGAAATACTTTTTCTTATCATCAGAATCCCAAAAAGCAAGGAATCTCTTTTCAGATTCAGATGACAACGCATAATTTGCGGCAAGAAGTGTCACAAGCCTTAAATCCTGCTGATTTTCATCTAACTTATTTAAAACATAAAAAGGCGTACCTAAAAAAAGCTCATATTGATATTTATAGGGATTTAAAAAAGATGCAAGTTTTTGTTCAGTTTTCAAAGTTTCCTTTGCACCTTTTTCACAAAAAACAAAAATAATATAATTCTTGTCGGCACTGTCAAACGGTTGTAATTCACGCCCTGTTGATGGATGAACAAAAAAAGTCTTACGCTGTAAATTATATTTTTGAACTAAGATTTCCGTTAATTTGACAATTTTATCTATATTTTCATCATTGTTTTTAAAAACAATGAGAATTTGAGAAAGTAAAAAGCCTTTGTTTTTTTCAAGTGAATAAGAAAGACGAAGCGATTCAACATGGCAATCAAAGAATGACGATTCAGTATTTCTAAAAACAACAGTTTCAAGATTTTTTCCAAAGAGTTTCTCTTCAAAAAAAACATTTGTCACTTTCCAACCAAAGCACCGTAGCTTAAAAATATTTTCAAGTATTCCACTACCAAACTTCAAACCAATGAAATTGTCAAAATCAGAAAACTCCGTTTGAACAGGAAGATGATTTTGTGTAATTCTAGTATCAAAATTTTCTAATTCATTATTCATATTGTATTTCTCCCTGATAATCTATTAAAAGCTATCCAACGCATCAAAAGCATTCTTCTTAGACGAATCATAAAGATTCTTTGAATACTCATATTCAGCAGATAAAATTTTCTCTATAAAGTTTTCAAATGGCTTTATTAGTTTTTGATAGCCAGCCATTTCAAAAACATTTCTATAACATAGACCATCATCAGTCTGCTGGTCAGGTCTCTGAACAATCATTACCCCGGAAGTCAAAGCATTATTACCATTTTCGAATGTAACAGCGAGTCTAGTTCCAAGATTTTTGAATGGAGCAAATTCAATAGATAACTTTTTATCCAAATCTAATTTATTTGCAAAATTAATAGAAAAATAATCGATAATCCACGGATCATCTTCAAAATCTTCATGCATAATAGGAACTATGCCCTTCAAAACTGAAAAGATGCTCTCGTCTGTTTCAAAGAATTTAGCATATGTCCCATTTGGATTATCAACAGAGAAAGTATTATCATCTTGTTCTTTCATATCAATTATTTTTATCTCTCGTGAAAAAATTTCTGCCCATTTTTTCATTAGTTTATCAAACAAATCCATATCATCGTTCGGCAACCGGCAAATTTGCGGTATAACTTCCAGTTCTATGTTTTCAGCAGAAGGAATTTCTTCGTCTTCATCCGGACCTCTGAAATAATCAGGTTCTATATAATCTTCATCGTAATGAAGAAAATGCAATTTTTTTGTAAATTTCATAAATAAAAGCTCCTTCTCATAATTTTTTCTTAAAGTCCTCTAAAGCCGCCAAGACTCCTAATTTTCCATTCGCTGTCAATATCACGATTGTTCTTTTGAAGAAGGAAATCACCTCTATTGCGATTGATTATTACAAGAGAACTGTCAGCGGAGCCGTCAGAAACCAAAACGAATTCCAATGGCATATCAAGCTGAATCATTTTTTGAGCTGAGGCCGTGGGATCCCAAAAATTATCTGTCATCATTTCGCTATCAAAAATACCTTTATCAGGATTCCATTCATATTGGATTCCAAGGCCTTCAGGATTCAACTGACAAAAAAATGCCTTTTCAAATAGCAGATTTCGTATTTCACCAGCTGATGTAGTACTAATTTTGTGAATGGGTAAAAAAGAATCTTTCGCAATTTCTTCAACGGAAACAGTCCCTCGGCTTCTTATTCCCCTTTTCTTTCCATCTATAATCGTAAAGCAATAAGTTCCGTCGTCTTTTATTTCAAGGGCAATTCTTTCAACTACAGGGCGTGAATTATATCCCCCGCTGTTAACTACACAAAGTTCAGAATATCTTCCTACCAAAGTCGGAAGGTTCTCCTTCGTCAGTTTTTTGCTTTTCCCAAAACAGGAGCAAACTGAAAGAACAAGAACTGCCAGTCCGATCACTATAAACGAATTAATTACTTTTTTCACTTTAACCTCTTGCAAAGCCTTTAAGACTTCTTAAATAAACTTATACACCCTATAAGACTATATTCAAAAAATAATACCACCCTAAAAGGCGATATGTCAATAAAAATCTAGCCTATAATAAAATTAAGGGCAAATTATGACAGAAAATTTCTTTGCAGACCGACTGCGCTTTTTACGCAACGAGCGAAATATTTCAGCACGAGAAATGAGTCTTGCACTTGGTCAAAATGAATCCTACATCAACAAAATTGAAACTTGTCAGCGTTCTGTTTCGATGTCAGCTTTTTTCAATATCTGTGATTTTCTTTCAATAACTCCGTCTGATTTTTTCAATGAGAACATTCATACGACAGATTTCAACTCAGAAACATTTCTTTCTATTTATAAACAGCTTCCCCAAACGCAAGCCAATCATATTTTTGCCATAATGCAGGACTTATTGAAAAAATAAACTTGGAAAATAATATAGAAAGACTCACATGCAAGTGTGCAGAAAGTCCAAAATAATAGTTGACGAAACTGCAATAGCAGTGTATAATAGTAGAAGAAAAAGATTATTATATTGCCACCGTTCATCTAGAAAAGAAAGAATCTCTAATAGAAAAATTACAATTTGCTATTAAGGAAATTGTTAATAATGAAGACTTTTAAATAACAAACAAACAATCCGCTTCATTGACACCTAAATAAAATCATCATACACTTAAAGTGATTAGTAATTCATACGAGGAGGTTTTTATGCAAAATGACATTCGCTCTTTATTGCAAGAATCAGCAGCACAAGCCAGCTTAAACGGCACAGCAGATATGACTCTTGAAGAAATAACAAAAGAAATCTCCATTGCTCGTGAAGAACGCCACACACGAAAAGAAAGTGAACGGGAAATTTTTTCGTTTTTCCCCCAGTATAACGACTTAAATGCTAAAAGTTCGCTCGCCTAAAGTTATACAATGCAAATCTACGCTACAATTGATACAAATGTTCTTGTCTCAGCCTTATATAAAGCCGATTCTAACCCAGCAAAGATTTTGTCTTTTGTTCAAGATGGTCTGATAATTCCATTGCTTCATCATGACATAATAGAAGAATATATTGATGTACTTTCCAGAAAAAAATTTAATTTTAACCCTCATATCGTTGCAGAACTTATAAAGGAACTTATAAAGCGTGGAAAGATGATTTCTGAAATATCATCAGCTATCACAGATGAAGTATCCGATCCAGATGATGCAATTTTTTATGCAATAACGATGACAACAAAACAAAATTTCTCTGATGATACTTATCTTATCACAGGAAACACCAAACATTTTCCTTTAAAGCCTTTTGTCGTCACGCCTACGGAAATGCTAGAAATCATTAACAAGACTTCGAATCACAATTAAGCACAAAAAAAATCACACGGAGCAAGTCCATGTGATTTCACCTTTCCGCTTTTTACATCTCTTCCGCAGTTTCATAAATCGCGGCGTACACTTCGTTGATTTTTTCTTCGTCAACGGAACTGAACGCGACTCGGAGCGTGCTTGAATCGATTGAGATAGTGCCAATCTGCTTTTCGTGCAGGATTTTAAGGCGCAATTCTTCGGCATCGCACTTGGTTTTAAAGCTCATGAAGTAGCCCGAGTTGAACGGAAGCGCTTCCAAAACAGAAGATGTGTGAGAATCAACGAAGGCTCGCACTTTTTTGTAGCGTTTTTCGAGCATATCGCGGAACGCCTTTTTTTCTTCTTCGATGTTTGGCTCTGAGAACGCTTTGAGCGAAATTGACTGGCTCGGAGTTGAAGAACAACTCACCGATGAGCGAATCAAGCCCATCAACTTTTTTTCAAGCGCAAGATACTGCTCGTCGCTCAAGCCTTTTCCGCCGAATGTGAGGAAGCCACAGCGGAATCCCCACACGAAATCTTCTTTTGTTGGTCCGTCGATTTTGACCGCAAGGATATTCTCGTGCAAGTCGGCAAATTCTGCAAAAAGCGACTGTGGGTAAATGTCCTGCTCGTAGTTGAGACCGAAATATGCGTCATCGTCCCACACGATGACCTTCGCGCCCTTTTCGGCAACTTCTCTTACAGCCTGAACAATCTGCTTTGCCTCGGCATTTGTGGGAGAGTAGCCGCTTGGATTCTGCGGAAAGTTGAGCAATACACGCACGGAGCCAGATTTTGCCTCGATTGCAAGCGCGGTTTTGAAAGATTCGATGTCAAAGCCACCGTTGCGGAACAAATTGAATGTGTGAAGCTCAGCTCCACGGCGCGTTTCGACAACGAGCGAATAATTATCCCAAGAAGGATTTGCCGCCAAAAGCGGATGGTTTGCATCGACGAACAAATCTGAAAGATATGAAATGCCTGCCGTAAGCCCCGGAACGACCACTGGATTTGAAATTGATTTTCCCGCAAGCCCCGGATTTTTTTTGAGCATGAGTTCTTTCCATTTTTTGCGCAAGTCAGGATTTCCCGCCGTGGGAGTGTATGAGACGAATTCTCCAGAAGAAAGCTCGGGCGCGTATTTCTGAATAGAAGGAAGAATCGCCGGTTTTCCGCCCACAATCGTTGTGCCAATCGTAGCGTTCGCGACTTTTCCGAACTGTTTTGCTTCGCCGCCCTGCGAAATGATTCCTCGTGGGAAGAAAATGCGAGTTCCTAAATCAGAGAGAAGTTCCCCCGCGACCGTGCCACGGAGCGTGTCATTCAATTCTTGTGCTAATGGATTTAACATGGTACATTATTCTATCTATAGAAATATTCAGTGTCAATCAAAATTATGCATAAATATTCAAGAAAACGGGGGAATATTCTATATTTTTGCATAAAACTGCATAAAGTGGGGAAACAGATGAACGAAAAATTCACGGAATATAAAAATCTCGTTGCCGAAGTAAAGAATGAAGCGGCAAAGCGAATTATCGGGCAGAGTCAGGTGATTGACGGCATTCTTACGGCACTCGTGTGCGGTGGTCACATTCTGCTTGAAGGCGTGCCGGGCTTGGCAAAAACGCTCGCGGTCAAAACATTCGCCGAAATTTCAGGGCTTGACTTCAAGCGAATCCAGTTCACGCCCGATTTGCTCCCCGCTGATGTAAGCGGAACGCTCATTTACGAGCAACTGTCAGGAAAATTCTCGGTGCGCAAAGGACCTGTCTTTACGAATGTGGTGCTTGCCGATGAAATCAACCGCTCGCCTGCGAAAGTGCAATCCGCGCTCCTTGAAGCAATGGCAGAAAAACAGGTGACAATCGGCGAAGAAACGCACGCGCTCCCCAAGCCGTTCATCGTGCTTGCCACGCAAAACCCGATTGAGCAGGAAGGCACTTACAATCTTCCCGAAGCGGAGCTTGACCGATTCCTTTTGAAGGTGCTCGTTCCCTACCCCACGCCGCAGGAAGAAGTCGCCATCGTAAAAACGGCGGGAAAAGCACATGAAGTTCCCGTGCAGAAGATTCTTTCGGCTCAAAAACTCGAAGAAATGCAGAATCTTTTAAACGAAGTGACTTGCGACGATAAAATCGCCGAGTACATCGTTTCGATTGTGGGCGCGACCCGTCCCGTTCAAGAAAAAAAGCAGGCGGCAAACATCGCGATGCGCTCGCTCCCCAAAAAAGACGACATTTCGCGCTACATTTCGTTCGGGGCTTCCCCACGAGCGGGAATCGCGCTCTTGCAAACGGCAAAGGCTCACGCGCTTTTTTCTGGGCGCGATTTCGTGCTTCCCGAAGACATCAAGGAATCCGCGCTTTCTGTGCTCCGCCACCGAATCGTGCTTTCGTATGAAGCGGCGGCAGACGGAGTTACGAGCGATGATTTAATTCAGAAGATTTTGGAACTCATGCCGCTCCCGTAAAAAAAATGAATATCACCCGACTTGCACAAAGAGCTTCTTCTCTCAGGCTTTCTGCCATCGCGCTTGCCGAAAACATGCGGAACGGCAGCTTTAAGTCGCTCTATCGCGGGCAGGGAATCGAATTCAGCGATGTGCGCGAATATTTGCACGGCGACACGGTGCGCTCAATCGACTGGAATGTGACGGCTCGCATGGGCAGGGCGTTCATCAAACAATATGAAGAAGACCGTGAACTTTCCGTTTTCTTGATTCTTGACTGCTCTCGCTCAATGGAACTCGGCTCTTCCCTCACGCGGCTCGAAGCGGCAACCGAGGCGGCGGCTTTGCTTCTTCTGGCGTGCGAGCACAATGCGGGTGCAATCGGCTCGGTCTTTTTTGACGGGAAAATTCAGTTTTCTTGTCCGCCGAAAGCAGGGCGCGAAAACTCGATGATGATTCTCTCAAAACTCGACAAGCTTACTATTATAGAAGAATCTGAAAAATCTGACGGCTCGGTGCTTTCAAACGCGATTCAGGGCGCGGCAAAACTGCTCAAAAAACGCTCGCTTGTGTTCATCCTCTCGGATTTTCGTTCGGCAAAGTGGGAAAAGCCATTCGCCCAGCTCGCGCAAAAACACGATGTGGTCGCCGTAAGAATCACCGACCCGAGCGACACGGAACTCGCCGAGATGGGCACAATCCCGTTTTATGACGCGGAAAGCAAAAAAAAGAGCGTTTTTCCTACGCTTTCGCGGAGATTCAAGGCAGAATGGCGCGAGGCGAACCAAAAACGCACGGATCAATGGAAAGATTTCTGCGCAAAGCACGGAGCAAGCCCGCTCACGCTTTCAACCGAAGAAGACGCGGTGATTGTCTTGCAGCGATTTTTCAAGCAGAAGTCGAGGTAAAAAATGAAACGATTTTCCGCGCTTTTCTTCGCCCTTTTTTCGCTTTTTCTCGTTCCGATTGTGCCTGCTCACAGCGAGAATTTGCAAATCGTCATGCCGCGGCTCATTTACATCGGCGACACGATTGAAATCCGCTATGTGTTTCATTCTGACGCACTGATTTTTGGCGGCGACTTTACAGAAAAACCGTCCGCAACGATTCCGCTCCGCACTGACTATGAATTTTTTCTCGCGCACGAAGCTGATTTTTGCGTGAAAGTCGCTTCGCTCGAAAAACTCAATTCCGAATACACGCTGAATCTCACCGTGATTCCGTGGAAAACGGGCTTTTTGCAGATTCCGCCGTTCAGCCTCACTTCGCTCGTCGCGTTCTCGCAGAATGAAAAGATTGTCGGAACAAGCCCGTCAATGACAGGAAATCGCTCAAGTACGCCCTTTATCGTCTCGCTTTCGCCGATTGAAGTGAAATCGCTCGTGCAAAAAACGGGAAATCACTCTTTTTTGCCGCAGGCAAGCCCGCTCGTGCTTCCGGGAACGACCGCGCTCCTCGTGCTTCTTGCGATTTTTGCGCTCGCCGTGTTTTCTGCGATTCTCTTTGTGCTGTTGCATCTTCCGCGCGTTGCCCGCGTTATCGAAAATCTGACCGCGCTCTATTCGCTCAAAAAGAATTCCCGAAAGGCGGTCAAAAAAATCCGTGCGCTTCAAAAAGAATCAGAAAAAATCCCCTCGGACAAAGATTTTGCAGAAGGGCTTCAGCTCATTCTCCGCGCGTTTTTGCACAAACGATTCGTCCACGATTTTTCTTCCGTCACCACGAACGCGCTCTACCCGCTTTTCGTTGCTTTGTGCGGCGGAGATTTGGGTGAGCATCAGGAAAACGCAGTCGAACATCTCATTGCGCTTTTTAACCGCCTTGATTTTGTTCGATTTTCAGAAAATGCTCGCTTTCTTTCTGCAAGCGAGAACAATGGGAAAGAAGAACGGGATTCCGTGTGCGAAAATGCGATTACGATGATAGAAGAATTTGACGATGACAGTGATTTTGAAAACGAGAAGGAGGAAACCGTATGATTCAGTTTGAGCATCCGCAGGCATTTTTCTTTCTCGCCTTAGTTCCGCTTTTGTTCGCGCTTCGCCGCCTCGGCGTTTTTTCAAAAATCTCCTTTCCGCTCACGATTTCTGACTGGCAGGGAAAATCATTCGTCTACACCGATTCGCTTTCAAAAATCGGCTCGTTTTTTTCCCATCTCTGCGCGATTTCTGCCTTCATTCTGTTGGTTGTTGCGCTCGCAAATCCGATTATCCGCAATCGGGAAAAAATCTACACTTCGCGCGGAACGGACATTCTTTTCGTGCTGGACACAAGTCCTTCAATGGCGGCTCGGGATATTTCGCTTGCAAACGGGCAAGTCACGCGCCTTGAAGCGGCAAAACTCGGAATCAAAACGCTCGCTTCTTCTGAAAACGGCGCGAATTACGGCTTGGTGGCGATGGCAAGCGAAGCGGCGTGCATTGTTCCGCCCACGAGCGACATCGAACTCTTTTTGAAAGGGCTTGATTCGCTTTCGGTGGGCGAATTCGGCGAGGGAACGGCACTCGGAATCGGGCTGAGTACGGCGATTTACCATCTTTCGGCAAGTTCCGCGCCCAAAAAGTGCATTGTTCTCATCACTGACGGCGAAAATAACGCGGGTTCGCTCCACCCCGAAACGGCGGCGGCACTTGCCAACGAGAACGCAATCACGCTCTACTCGTTCGGAATCGGCACAAAAGGCTCAGTTCCCATCGAATACATCGACAAAAAAAGCGGCACGGTTCATTCGGGCTTTTACGAATCCGACTTCGACACCACGCCGCTTGAAACGCTTGCTTCGATTGCAGGCGGCTCGTACTTCGGCATTGAGTCTACTGCGGTTCTTTCTGCCTCGCTTTCGGCAATCGCCCAAAAAGAAGATTCTGTGCAGACTTTTCACTACCGCTCAAACGACACGAATTGCTACGCGACATTCCTGTTGCTTTCGGGAATTTTCTTTATGCTCGCATGGTTCATTCGGCGAATTGTGCTTTCAGAGGTGCTGTAATGACGGAACTTTCTTCTTTTTCAATCGGAAATCCTCAGTTCTTGCCTGCAATTCTCTTGATTCTGCCCGCGCTGTTCTTTGTGGGAGCGAAATTCAAAAAAATCGAACGGAATCTTTCGGCTTCTCAGAATCAAAAAACACTCTCTTCGCTTAAAATTTCGCTCTTTTTGCGGACGCTCTTCCGCTCGCTTGCCTGGGTGTGTGCCGTTCTCGCGCTTTGTGAAATTTCCTTCGGCTCAAAAAAAATTCCCGTGCATAAAAGCGGAAGCAATGTCTCGTTCGTGTTCGACATTTCCTATTCCATGCTCGCAAAAGACGCTCCCTCACGGCTCACGCGGCTCGATGCGGTAAAACTCTACGCTTCTTCGCTGATTGAACACCTTTCTGGCTCGTCATTTTCGGCGGTGCTCGCAAAGGGCGACGGATTTACGGCGATTCCCGAAACAGAAGATGCCGCCGCCATGCTCAATTTGCTTGAAAATCTCTCGCCCACGCTCATGAGTTCGGGCGGCTCTTCACTCGGAAAGGGAATTGAGGCGGCTTTGAACGCAATTCCGAAGAATTCGGCGAAGTCAGAATACATTTGGGTGTTCACAGACGGCGACGAAACGGATTCACGGCTCGAAAAATCGCTTGAACTGGCGGCAAAGGCGCAGATTCCCGTCACGCTCGTCGGCTTTGGCTCAGAAAAAGAAAGCGAAATCACGGCGGGCGACGGAAAAACGCGGGTCAAAACGGCACTCCGCGCACAAAAAATGAAGGAAATCGCAGATTCGGTGAACAGCAAAGCCGCTTCTCTCTCGTTTTCGGCACAAAAACCTCGCGTGGGCTATGTCGATTCAAAATCGCAAGGCTCGGCGTGGCAACTTTTAAACCAAATCACGCGCACGGCGGGCGAAGACGAAGAAAGCACGCTCGCTTACGAAGTCAAGCAAGTCAATCGGCACGCATTTTTCATATTTTGGGCGGTCGTTTTTCTGATTCTTTCGTTCGTGGCGGCAGAATTCAAACTTGCTCCGCTCAAAAACAAGCATTTCCGCTCGGTTCTTGAAAAATCACTCGTTTTTACGGCAGTTTTTCTTTTCGCTTCGTGTTCTTCTGAAAAAAAACAGATTCTTGAAGGCGCGTGGGCATGGTACGAAGGCAAATACACGGCGGCGACGGCGGATTTTCTCACGGTGGCTCACCGCGCGGGCGAGAATTCGCTTGCAAAAAGCTATGCGATTTTCGATTTGAGCGCGACGTATGTTTCGATGGGCGAACTTGACGCGGCGCACAAACGGCTTTCGGAGCTGAATCTTGGCGATGAAACGCTCCCGAGCGATGTGCGAAGTGCGGCATTCTACAATCTTGGGCTGATTTCGGCGCAAAAAAATGACTATGCGCTTGCGGCGAGCTACTTTAAGCGGGCGATTCTCGCGGATTCCAAAAATCTGAACGCGAAAATCAACCTTGAACTCTGCGAGCGCGAAGTCACGCAAAAACAAGCGAACCAAGCCGAGAGCGAAATGCAGGGCGTGAACGAAGAAAAACAAACAAATCCCGACATGAAAAACGAAATTTTCACTCTGATTCGGGAAAATGAAGGCAAAAAATGGCGGAACATGAGCGACGGCGGGGAGAAAAACGATGATGTCTTGGATTATTAGATGTATTTTTCTTTTTTTTACGCTTCCTCTGTTCGCACTGCCCTCTGCGAAGGAATTAGGGAATTTGAAAGTAACGCCTCGTTCGGAGATTTTTTTCACGCAGATGGAAAATTGCTACGCGCTGGAAATCGCGGACGCTTCGCCTTCACAGGTGATGATGGAACTGCCCGATTTACCGCTCGGAACGAAATTCATTTCTTCAAAAAAAGAGGAATTTATTTCAGAGACGGGCGAGCACGGCACGCTCATTTCGCTCTGGTTCACTTTTTCGGAGTCGGGCGACACGCGCATTCCGCCGCTCTTGGTGAAACTCGGGGGAAAGGCGCACTATTTTGAGTTCGAGCCGATTTTTGTGTACGAAAACCCGAATTTAATCTCGCCGAGCCTTGAGCTCTCGTTTGAAAACAAAAAAGTCCGCTCAGAAAACGGCGGAAAATCGCTCACGGTCGCACAGGGAGAAAAAATCATCTTCACGGTCGCGCTCCGCTACGGAATGCAAGTGCTCGATTTCAAATGGAACATTCCGAAAGACTCGATTTTTACCGAAACTGAGCGATTTGAATTTGCAAACGGCACGCAAAAAATCACCCAATTCACCACGGAAAAGAAAAATCTCGCGCGATTCGAGTGGCAAATTCTCAAAACAGGCGAATACACGCTTCCCGAAATCACGGTGGGAACGATTGCCTACAACGGCACAAAAAAGCAAGTCTCGCTTTCAGAGCAAGTGCGCGTTATCGTAACGGAACACTCGGCAAAGAATGCAGAACGAAGCCGAGAGAACGGCATTTTTGCAAGCGCATTTGAAAAACCGCGCGAAATTCCAAGCGAAAGCGCAAAACCAAGCCCCACACGCGAAGAATGCAAAAAAATCGCGGAGCAAACACGGCTCTCATTCTTCGATAAACTGTTTTCGCGGCGATTCGGCATTTTCGCAGGCGGAGAAATCAGCTCCGTTCCCGAAGAAAAAATGAGCGCACAGCACTTTGCGGGCGGTCAAAAAGTGCGAATCACGGAGAGGGCGGGAGAATGGTCGTTCATCGAATGCGAGGAATTCTCCGGCTGGGCAAAAACTGATAGTATATTCGAGATAAAATAGAGGTTCATATGGATTTTGGTGATATTTTGAATCAGTGGGGCGACATGCAGAAAAACGAGAAAAAAGCGGCGCGCGAAAAACCGAAAACGCCGCAAGTCTCGCACAAAATGGCGAACGCGCCCACGCCCGAAGAAAAAGCGGCAAAAAAACGCGCAAAACTCGCCCGAGAGGGGCGCACCTACGAAGCGCAAATGGAAGAAGACGCGAAAAAGACCGTAAATCCGATGGAAGTGTGGCTTCGCCGCTACGGTGTGACCGACAAGGACAAGGCGGCTGACGAATACGCCGAACGCGCCAAAATGGAAAGCCGAGAGTATCTCCGCACCATGCGCCCCGAAGCAAGAATTGACTTGCACGGGCTTACGCGCGATGAAGCATGGACTCGCCTCACATCCTTTGTGAACGACTGCATTCGCCGCGGCTTAAAGAAAATTTTGATTATCCACGGAAAAGGCAACCACTCGCACGGAAGCGACCCCGTTTTGGGCGCAATGGTAAAAACCTTTATTGAGCAGAACAAAAATCTCGGCACTTCAGGACACCCCGACCGCACGATGGGCGGCACGGGAGCCACGTGGGTGATTATAAAATAGCCGTTTTACCGAAGCACAAATTTCAGCACGCTTAGAAGATGCTCCTCGTCAATCGGCTTTGCCACATGCGCGTTCATGCCCGCCATAAATGCGTTCCGCTTGTCTTCCTCAAAGGCATTCGCCGTCATCGCGACAATCGGAACAGAAGCCTTTGCCTTGTCGGAAAATTCGCGGATTTTCTTGGTCGCTTCGTAGCCGTTCATTTCGGGCATTTGAATGTCCATGAGCACGCAGGCATAATAGCCCGCTTCCGCCGTCCAAACCTTTTCCACGGCTTCTTTTCCGTTCGATGCCGTTTCAACCACAAAGCCCATTTCACCAAGAAGCATGGCGGCAATTTCCCGGTTCACTTCAACATCGTCCACAAGGAGCAGGCGTTTTCCCGTAAAATCGATTGTTCCGCCCTCTTCCGCGCTATTCTCTTCGATTTGCTCCGCAGAGGCTTTAGCATGTTCTGTTTCGGAAACGGCACTTTCGTTTTCACCCGAATGCTTTACGACCTCAAACGGAAGCTGAATCACGAATTCCGTGCCTTCCCCGCGCTCCGTATGCACGCTGATTTCTCCGCCCATCAAATCGACAATGCTTTTGGTAATCGCCATGCCCAAACCCGTTCCCTGAATGCCGCTCACGGTGCTCGTCCGCTCCCGCTCAAAGGCATCAAACACGCGCTCGGCAAATTCCTTGCTCATGCCGACTCCATTGTCTTTTACGCGAAGCTCGTACATGGCATAATTTTTTTCTTGTTCTTCATCGTTTTCAAATTCTTTTTCGTACAAAGAAACAGAAATCGTACCGTTCTCGTCGGTGAATTTATAAGCGTTTCCGATAAGATTCAAAAGGACGCGGTTCAAGCGGTTTCGGTCACAGCGGACAATGGGATTTCGCAGGTTGTAATCAATCAAATAGAGAATGCTTTTTGACTGCATTTGCGTGGCGAACATATCCCGCACTTCTTCCATAACGGTTTTTAAATTCGTCTGGGAAAGTTCCATTTCCATTTTTCCGCTTTCGATTCGGCTCATTTCAAGCACATCGTTGATAAGGGCGAGCAAATGCTTGCTTGAAGAGTCGATTTTCGCCAAGAAATCCCGCATTTCCTCAATCGTGACATTTTCGCGCCGCGCCAGCTTTGTGTAGCCGATAATCGCGTTCATCGGGGTGCGGATGTCATGGCTCATGTTCGAGAGGAAGGTGGTTTTCGCCTCGTTCGCCCGCTTTTCCTCGTTTCGCTCTTCCTCAAGCGTTTTCTCACGGTTGCGCATTTTTGAGTACACGCTGAACATAATCGCAAGCGCAATCACAATCATCACGAGCTGCACAAGGCTGTTGTCCAAAAGCGCGTCAAGAATCGTGTTCAATTTGCCGTCAAGGAAGGCTTCCGTTGTCTGCGTAAATTCTTTGTCGGCGACAATGCCACGGCTTCCCATTTGGTCGATGTAAAAAGTGCTGATGTCGCCCAAGACCGTTTCCGCCGTTTTGTGAGTCGCCTGCCGCATCCACATGATTGAAGTGAAGAAAATCAAAAAGAGGAGCGCAATCCACACGACCGTTGACCTTCCGAATCGGCGTTCGCTGTCGTGCGTGAAAACCGAGCGGAAATAAATGAAACCGACCACGCTCCAAAAGGCGAGAATCAGGTAGGACTCGGGAGCAAGCGCATTGATTGACCAGAAATTCGGCACGAGCAGGAAAAATGAGAAAAAAATCGACATGAAAAAGCCAATCACGCCCGTAATGCAGACGGGAAGGTTTTCTTCATCTTTTGCCGCCTTGAACGCACAGGCTGAAGTGTAGCCGTAGGCAATCGTCGCGCCAATCGTGGTGACATCGACAATCCAGCCAATCGCCGTGCGCCCCAAAAAGGGAATCACCGCCGAAGAAATCGTAATAAGAAGAATCGCATTTCGTGGCACACCGTTCGCGCTCCGTTTTTTGAAAACACCCGGAAGCACGCCGTCTTCGGCAAGCGCGTACAACAATCGGCTCGCCGCAATGGAATTTCCGATAATGCCTGTAAGAATCGCGGCAATCACCGCCACGCAGAGCACAACAAAGCCCGCCTGCCCCGCAAAACTTTTCACTGCAAAGAAAATGGGCATGCCCACGAGCTTGTACGAAGGCACGGCAACGAAAGTGAGCAGAATATACGAGCCAAGCCCCGTAAGGACGGCAAGAAGCATAAGGGGCAGCGTTTTTTTGTGCGGAAATTTGAATTCCTGCACGGAATGAGAAACCGACTCAAAGCCAACGAACGCCCAGGGAGAAAGCGCGGCAATCGAAAGAATCGGAATGAGCGAGGTTTTTCCTTCATTCTGCGCGGCAAACGCGGACTTGAACACGGTCGAAAATGAGCTGGCATGAGTGACGGCAAAAAAGCAGAAGAGAACGCCCGCAATCAGCACAACGGCAAGGAGCGTCTGCGCGAACAGAGCCGTTTTTTTGGCGAACATGCACAAAAGCGCGACAAGGGCAAGCACAACGATTTCAAAAAGCACTTCCCCAAAGTAAATGCTGTAGCCCGCCACCGAATAATAGAAGCCGAATTGCAAAAGCGAGCCGAACATATTCCGCCCAATGAGCGCAAGAGCCGTCACATTCGCCCAAGTAATCGCAATGTAGGTGAGCGAAAGAAACCATGCGCTCAAAAAGGCATGGTCGTGCCCGAACAGATGCTTGGTGTAGGCATAAGTGCCGCCGACTTCGGGGTAACGGTTCATCATAAACTGGTAATTCACGCCGATGAGAATCATAACAACAGCCCCGAGCGTCATACCAATCGCACTGCCGAGCGGACCTGCAATCGGAATGAATGTAGAACCGGGCATAATGAATGCGCCCCATCCTACCGCCGAGCCAAAAGAAAGTGCCCACACGGACACGGGAGATATATATCGTTCAAGCCCACTATTCTGATTCATATATAGATTTTTCCTATTACGATTATAGATTCATTCTATTTAACAAAATATTATACACCATTTTTAAAATTTTGCTTGTATCTTCGTGAATTTATCGTTATTTTTAAAGAAGAAAAACAAAATGAGGAATGCCAGTGGAAGATTTATAGGCAACCTCTAAAAACTGTTGTTTAGCATAAAGAGAGCACCTCAAATCGGAATAT
>ERZ842401.2118-NODE-2118-length-27030-cov-48.971566_pt1 | contig 27030 bp, 25 predicted proteins | sample MGYA00521270_ERZ842401 | MGnify/ENA primary metagenome ERZ842401 (study PRJEB31892, sample SAMEA3878208) | bioreactor metagenome | biome: Moose rumen | place: Sweden | collected 2011-10 | study: EMG produced TPA metagenomics assembly of the PRJEB12797 data set... | reverse complement strand
TTGAAGCCGTACACACCCATCCGATGTAGTTTCAGTGTAGTTTCAGTGTAGTTTTAGTGTAGTTTTAGTGTAGTTTTTGTGTAGTTTTATTTTTCATCAAAGCACTAATATCCAATGCGTTATATCAAAAATGTAGTTAGTGTAGTTAGTATTACATTATTTTTTCAAGCAGAAATCACGGACTGGGCGGAGCCAGGTGATGTTAATACAGTTCTGCGGGTATCAGCTGCTTGGCGTTCTCAAAGTCCTCAACAGTGTCGAGCTCGCAGGAGAAGAGGTCGGTGACGTCCAGCACGCGGAAGGTATGGCCCTGGGCAATGAGGCGCTCGAAAGCCAGCTCGTAGTAGCGGTTCGCCAGGTGCTCGTCCAGCATCATCCGCTCCAGTTCGGCGTAGAGGGCACGGGTGTAGTCGCTACCCATGCGCTCGATGCCCAAGCTCTCGCCGATGGCATCGGCAGGGTTGCACGTCTTGTTGACGGCCAGGATGTCGCCATTGTCGTCGACCACGACCTTCATCTCCTCTTCGCCCAGCTCGTGGCGTATCAGCGTCAGGATGTTGGCGCTGCCGGCACTGAGCACGCGGCCCACTATCTGCGGGTCGTAGAGCAGGTCGCTGTCCAGCAGCAGGACGTCCTCGCCCTCGGCGGCCGGACGCGCCAGCCACAGGGAGTAGATGTTGTTGGTGGTGGCATAGTCGGCATTATGGATGAAGCGGACGTCGACATCGGGGTAGTGTTCCGTCACAAACTGCTCTATCTGCTCGTGCAGATAGCCCGTAACAATACAAAACTCGTTGACGCCACTGGCCCGCAGGGCATCCATGCTGCGCTGCAGCAGCGAACGGCCGCCAATGGTCAGCAGGCACTTCGGGGTGTGCTCGGTCAGCGGACGCAGGCGCGACGCCATGCCGGCCGCCAGGATAATTGCTTTCATAAGATGCTATTTCTTTTCTATGGTCTGTTTCTGATTATCTGTCGAAAAAATGCCCCACCCTTTCTGGTGGGGCAGCGTCGTCCTGAACGTATCTCTTTCCGTAAAAAGTTTCTAACCTAAGACAAGGATTGGCACGCCTGCCATCTGACATTATCTTATTAACAATTTAATGATTAACGCTTAGTATCGCTACTAATGCGACGGCAAAATTACAAAAAAGTTTAGATTAACATCAAAAAAAGCAAAGAATAATGAGCTTTTTGATATTTTTTAGCTAAATTTGCGCACTCATGAAACATAAAACAATGAAAACAACTGTCATACTGTCACTCATACTCTTGCTGACGGCGACCGCCTGCAGCCATCGCGACGACGAGGCGACAGACCCCGCACAGCAGGAGCAGCAGGAGCGGCCGACGCTGGTCATGCAGGTGCAGAAGTGTGCACGGCTCTACACCACCGAGATGCGCATCCACAAGATTATCACCCACGACGACGTGGTGCGCCTGAAGGGCTCGCTGCTGGCCAAGGACTTCAGCATTGCCCTGCCCTTGGGCGAGCGCAAGATAGCCATCCCCATGGATGCCACGCTGAAAGCGTACATCGACTTCAGCACGTTCTCGGAAGAACAGGTGGAGCGCGACGGCGACCGCATCACCCTCTACCTGCCCGACCCGAAGGTGGTGATGACCAGTTCGCGCATCGACCGCAAGGAGATACGCGAGTTTGTGGGGCTGACGCGCTCGCAGTTTACCGACCAGGAGCTGACCAGCTACGAACAGCAGGGCCGGCAGGCCATCGTCAACAGCATCCCCCAGCTGGGCATCGTCGACATGGCCCGTGAGAATGCTGCCCGCGTGCTGGTACCCATGCTGACCGAGATGGGCTACAAGGAGGAGAATGTCACCATAGCCTTCCGCCGGGGTCTGGACCTGAGCCGGCTGTTTGACGCTAACATCGAAAGGAAATGAAACAGAAACTGATACTTTTTCTCATAGCTGCCGCGGTGGTGCTGCTGGCTGGCCGCTGGCTGGTGAACAGCCTCAGCCATACGGAGGTGACGGTGGACGTCGACGACGAAATCAACCTCACGCCCGAACAGATTACCAGCATCAAGCAGATTGGCGAATGGGAGTTCCTGGCCGTGGCCGACGAGGAACTGGTAGACACCGTACGCAAGGGACTCTTCTCGGACGACCACCTGGTGCGCATCTACTACGGCACGGTGCGCCTCGGCATCAACATGCGGCAGGTGAAGCCGGGCTGGCTCAAGACGCAGGGCGACAGCATCGCCGTGGTGCTGCCCAAGGTGGGACTGCTGGACCGCGACTTCATTGACGAGGGCCGCAGCAAGAGTTTCTTCGAGAGCGGCAAATGGTCGCACAAGGACCGCGAAGCGCTCTTCAACAAGGCCTACCGCCAGATGCTCGGCCACTGTGTGACACCCGAGAACCTGCAGAACGCCCGTCTGAACGGCGAGGCACAGTTCCGCAAGATGATGCGCTCCATGGGCTACGACCACGTCAGCATCAGCTGGGAAGAACGGTGAAAGAGTTAAGAGTTAAGAATTAAGAATTAAGAGTTAAGAGTTAAGAATTAAGAGTTAAGAGTTAAGAATTAAGAATTAAGAGTTAAGAGTTAAGAGTTAAGAGTTAAGAATTAAGAGTTAAGAGTTAAGAATTAAGAATTAAGAGTTAAGAATTAAGAGTTAAGAATTAAGAGTTAAGAGTTAAGAATTAAGAGTTAAGAGTTAAGAATTAAGAATTAAGAGTTAAGAGTTAAGAGTTGAGAGTTGAGAGTTGAGAGATTTCCCAGCCGACAACCGTCAGGGTGCCGTTGGAGACCTGGAAACGGATATCATAACCCATGAAGGGCATGCCGTATGTACGGCCGTCGTCAGCATGATAGTGAGGACGGGGGTCGAGGGCCAGCGTCTGGCGAAGAATGGCCAGGTCGTCGGCACTGAACACCTGCTGCAACTCCTGCGGCATGACCACTTGTAATTCCTGCCACGAGCGCTGGTCGGTGAAGCCGCCCCGGGCCTCGGGATGGCTGTCGACATAGGGCAGATAGGGCTTGATGTCGTAGATGGGCGTGCCGTCCATCAGGTCGGCACCCAGCACGTCGATGGCAGGCTGCTGGCGGTCGATGGCAGCGATGCGTACCGACGACAAGCCGAGGTTGTTGGGACGGAAGGGCGACCGCGTGGCCCACACCCCTACCCGCTCGTTGCCACCCAGCAGGGGCGGTCGCACGGTGGGATGTTTTTCAGCTTCGATATTTTCCGAAAAGCCCCATATCAGCCACAGGTAGTCGTAGTCCTCCAGTCCGCGCAGGGCCTCGGGCTGGCGGTAGGCATCGGTAAACTCGATGCGCCCGCGCAACGCTTCGACAATGCCGCTCTGACGCGGTATGCCGAACTTCGTCGTAAACGGCGACCTGAAAAAAGCTATCGGCTCAATATCCATCCACCCTCAATCTTGGAAGTAGACTTTCTTGACCCGGCTGGACACACTGGTCAGCACCTCGTAGGGAATGGTCTCCATGACATCGCTCAGCACCGTGACGGGCAGGTGCTCGCCGAAGATTTCGACGCTGTCACCCTCGCGGACGTCGGGGATGTCGGTGACGTCAATCATCGCCACGTCCATACAGATGTTGCCCACGTAGGGCGCCTTCTGACCGTTCACCAGACAGTAGCAGGCACCGCGCCCCAGACGACGGCTCAGTCCGTCGGCATAGCCGATGGGGATGGCACCGATGAGGCTGTCGCGGGTCAGGACACCCTTGCGGCTGTAGCCTACCGTTTCCTCTTTGGGCACACGGCGCAGCTGCAGGATGGTGGTCTTCAGCGTGCTGACACATGCCAGCTGCTGGTTGTCGCGTGGATTGACACCATAGAGGCCAAGGCCCAGGCGGCACATGTCCAGCTGCCGTTCAGGGAAGTGCTCGATGGCGGCACTGTTGTCCATGTGGCGCAGTATCTTGTGGCTGAAGGCGGCCTGCAGCTTCCGGCTGGCCACGTCGAATTTTTGGAACTGCATGGCCGAGAAGTTGTCGAAGTCGTCGCTGTCGGAGCCGACGAAATGCGAGAACACGGAGCGTGGGATGATGGCATGCTGCGACTTCAGACGGCGTATCACCTCGTCGATGTCACGCTCCGGGTCGAAGCCCAGGCGGTGCATGCCCGTGTCGAGCTTGATATGTACGGGCCACCCCGTGATGCCCTGCTGCTCGGCGGCATGGATGAGGGCCTCCATCAGTCGGAAGGAGTACACCTCGGGCTCCAGGTCGTAGTCGAACATGGTCTTGAAGGCCGTCATCTCGGGATTCATGATCATGATGTTCTGCGTGATGCCATGGCGACGCAGCGCCACGCCCTCGTCAGCCACCGCCACAGCGAGATAGTCGACGCGATGGTCCTGCAGCGTCTTCGCCACCTCGACGGCACCGGCGCCGTAGGCATCGGCCTTGACCATGCACACCAGTTTCGTCTCGGGTTTCAGGAACGAGCGGTAGTAGTTGAGGTTGCTGACGACGGCGTTGAGGTTCACCTCCAGGATGGTCTCGTGGACCTTCTGCTCCAGGCGTTCCGTGATGCGGTCGAAGCCGAAGACACGGGCGCCTTTGATGAGGATGACCTCGTCGTGCAGCGAGCGGAAGAGGTCGCTATGGAGGAAGTCGCGGGTGGTGGCGAAAAAGAATTTTTCGCCTACGGAGAACACGGCGTGCTGGGCGGAGATGTTGGGTCCGATGCCTATCAGCTTGTTGACGCCGCGTTTCACGCAGAGGTCGTTGACCTCGGCGTAGAGTGCGGCATCGGTCATGCCGCTCTGGAAGATGTCGCTGAGGATGAGGGTCTGTTTTGGTTGAGAGTTTAGAGAAGAGAGTTTAGAGTTTAGAGAAGAGAGTTTAGCGTTTAGAGAAGAGGGTTGAGAGACGACACGGCGCTGGAGGAAGTCGAGGGCGATGTCGAGGGAGTTGATGTCGCTGTTGTAGGAGTCGTTGATGAGGGTGCAGCCATGCTGGCCTTCCTTCACCTCCAGTCGCATGGCTACGGGTTCCAGCCTGGCCATGCGCTCAGCCAGCTGCTCGGGCGACACGCCCAGATAGAGGGCGACGGTAGCACAGGCATACGAGCACTGCAGCGAGGCCTCGTCGGTGAAGGGCAGCGGATAGCGGCCGGCCAGCTCGTCGCGGCGCCAGCCAATCTTCTTGCCCTTGAAGCCCGAGCGGCGGATGCAGCGGCTCACCAGGTCGTCGTCAGCATTGTAGACGATGACCTGGGCATCCTGGAACAGGCGCAGCTTCTCCATGCACTTCTCCTCCATGGAGCGGAAATTCTCCTGATGGGCGGCACCCAGCGACGTCATGACGCCGATGGTGGGCTGGATGATGTCGCGCAAACGGTCCATCTCGCCCAACTGGCTGATGCCCGCCTCGAAGATGCCGACCTGCGTCTGTTCGTTGAGCAGCCATACGCTCAGCGGGACGCCGATCTGCGAGTTGTAGCTCTTGGGCGAACGCGTCACGGTAAGGTCGGGCGACAGTATCTGGTAGAGCCACTCCTTGACCATCGTCTTGCCGTTGGAACCCGTGATGCCCACCACGGGACAGTTGAACTCGTCGCGATGGCGCTCGGCCAGCCGCTGCAGGGCCGCCAGGGGCGACGGCACGACCAGGAAGTTGGCACCGGGGTATTGACTATTTGACAATTGACTATTTGACAATTTACTATTTGACAATTGACTATTTGACAATTGGCTATTTGACAATTGGCTGACCACGAAGTTGCGCACGCCACGGCGGTAGAGGTCCTCAATATACTTATGGCCGTCGTTGCGGGCGGTCTTCAAGGCAAAAAACAATGTCTCCTCCGGGAAACAAAGCGAGCGGCTGTCGGTCAACAGCCACCCTATCTGGGCATCGGCCGTGCCCACGCGGCGCGCTCCAATGAGCGTCGTAATCTTTTCTATCGAATATCTCATGGCTTACTGAACCTTTTTACTTTTTCACCTTCTTACCTTTTTACTTTTTCAAAGTGCAAAGGTAGGATATTTCTGCCGTAACTCAGCGACTTTTAACATAGTTTTATCCATCAGTGCCCGGTATTCGGGAGCCTCGGGACGGAACGGCCTGTGCGCCAACGCCTGCTTCAGCGGCCGCCATTCTTCCAGATAGGCCTTGGCATCGGCCGAGAAGCAGTAGTCGACGAGCCGCTCCCAGATATAGTCGACGGCCTGCTGCGACGGGTGCAGCATGTCGGGGGCATAGAAGCGGTAGTCGCGCAACTCGTCCATCATGATTTCGTAGGCAGGGAAATAGGCGGCCCTGGCTCCCGGAGCGTCGGCCGACGGCAGGCGGTCGAGGACCTCCTGCACGGCCAGCAGCAGCGTGGCTTTCGACAGCTGGCTCTCGTGATAGCCGTACTTCCGATAGCGGATAGGCGATACGGTAAAGACGACACGGACCTCGGGATGGCGCCGGCGCAGGACGTCGACGGCCCGCCGCAGATAGTCGGCACACTGGCTGACGCCGAGCTGCCGCTCGAGGAAGAGCGCCTGTGGACGCTTTTCGCAGTTGTCGACAATGTCGCCCGTCTCCTTTTCTATATATATGTGGTTGGTGCCCAAGGTGATAAAGGCAATACGGGGAGCCCCCTGATAACGCTCGATGGTATGCAGCACCGAGGCGGGGTTATACATGGTGCCGTAGGGGTTCACCGTGACGGGAAAACCCTCTTCGCGGAAGCGCTGTCCGATGCCGTCGGCAAAGCACGACCCCACGAGCAGCACGTCCTCGCAGGGGCCTATCTCAAACGGTGCCCGCGCAATGTCTACCTTGGTCTGGAGTTCCAAGAATTCAGAAGTTAGAGAAGTTAGAGAAGTTAAGAAGTTAGAGAAATTAGAGAAGTTAAGAAGTTAGAGTTCGGCGTCGGAGCACTGGAAGGTGTTACCCTTCGTGATGTCACCAGTCTCCAGGCCGAGCTTGAACCACTTCATACGCTGCTTCGACGTGCCATGGTTGAACGACTCCGGCACGGCATAGCCGCGGGCCTTGGTCTGCAGGTAGTCGTCGCCAATCTTCTGGGCGCAGTTGATGGCCTCCTCGATGTCGCCGTCCTCCAACGAACCGAAACGCTTGTTGTCGTGGTGGGCCCACACACCGGCATAGAAGTCGGCCAGCAGTTCCAGACGGACGCTGAGCTTGTTGGCCTCGGCCTGACTGAGACGGGCCATCTGCTGGTGCACCTTGTCGAGGGTGCCCGTCAGGTATTCCACGTGGTGGCCTACCTCGTGGGCGATGACGTATGCGTAGGCAAAGTCGCCGTCAGCACCTAACTGCTTCTTCATGGTGGTGAAGAACGACAGGTCGATATACAGTTTCTGGTCGCCCGAGCAGTAGAAGGGACCCATGGCTGCCGAACCCTGACCACAGGCGGTCTGCGTGCCGTCGGTATAGAGCACCATCGTCGGATTCTGGTACTGTGCACCGTTCTGCTTGAAAATCTCCGACCACACGTCCTCCGTGCCGGCGAGAATCTGCGTCGAGAACTTAGCCAGCGCCTGCTCTTCCTCCGTAAACTCGCGCTGCTCGGCGTTCACCTCGGTATTGGTACCCGCCAGCGAACCCAGTCCGCCGTTCTCCTGTACCTGCTGTACCACGGCCTCCAGCGGATTGCCACCGGTCATCCAGGCCATCAGGGCTACTACAATAATACCGCCGATACCCAGACCGGCCTTGGCACCGCCACTCATACCACGGCGGTCTTCCACATTCGAGCTTTCGCGTCTTCCGTCTAATTTCATATTGCTTGCGTTTTTGGGTTATTAATTGTTCTGAGCTATTGAGTAATCGAGTACAAAGGTAGGAATAATTATTGAATAATCGAATAAATGTACCCTTTTTTTTCATTCACCACCGTCAGAAAGTCTTCCGTACCGTCCAGGACATCCTTCATGTGGTCGGTAATACCGCGGCCGGACCATTTGAGCTTGGCCTCCTTCATCGTCCACAGGCGGATGAACGCCACCTCGGGATGGTCCGACTGTTCTATCCGGGCAATCTCCGCGTCGTTCATGGTATAGCGGACCAGCGACGCCTTATACTCGCGGAAGCTCTCGATGTCGGCACCTACGGGACGGTCGCTGACGACGCAGAGCACTGCCTCACGACAGTGACTGATATTAAAATGGATGTCGGGATGTCCGACGATGAACGGCTTGCCGTGCTCGCCATAGTCGAACAGCGGGCGCTCCGTGATGCCATACTCCTTCTGCAGGCCCTCGCACAACAGCAGGTAGGCTGCCGCACAGGTCTTGCGGCCCAGTTCATGCCGGAACTTCAGCGTCTGCTCCCGCCGCTGGTCGCTCAACAGGGGCAGTGCAGCCTCCACGTCGAAGTCATTAAGTCGGTCGTTAATGTATATCATTCTTTACCATTTTCGATTAATTAGTATAGCGGTAGCAGATTCTTCACTCTTCACTCTTCATTTTCTCCGGCCAGTTGACCAGAAAGAGGCGTTGTGTGGCGCGGGTGAAGGCGGTATAGAGCCAGTGGATGTAGTCGGCGGTCAACATGTCGTCGGTCATGTAGCCCTGGTCCACATAGACGTGTGCCCACTGGCCACCCTGCGCCTTATGGCACGTGGCAGCATAGGCAAACTTCACCTGCAGGGCGTTGTAGTAGCGGTCTTCCTTGACCTTCTCCAACCGTTTGCTCTTGATGTGGATGTCGGCATAGTCCTCCAACACCTTATTAAATAATTGCTGTTGCTGTTCGCGAGTCAGCGACGGCGACTCACTGGTCAGCGTGTCCAGCAGCACGGTAGCCGTCAGTTCGTAGTCGTCGTAGTCGGGAAACGTCATCGTCACCTCGGCAAAGCGGAAGCCATGTTGCTCGTGGACGTTACGCACCCGTCGCACCACCGCCCGGTCGCCATTGGCAATGAAGGAGAGGTCCGTCTCCTGACTCCTGTCTCCTGTCTCCTGTCTCCTGTCTCCTGACTCCAGACTCCTGTCTCCTGACTCCTGTCTCCTGACTCCTGACTCCTGACTCCAATAATAATTGTTCTTCACTATCATCAGCTGGTCGCCGGTGCAGAGTTCGTCCTCGCGGTCGAGCACGCTGTTGCGGATGCCCTGATTGTAGATGTTGGCGCGCTTGTTGCTGCGGGTGATGACCAGCGTCTCGTCCAGTCCCACCTGCGAATAGCTGCTGGCCAGCGACTCTATCAGCTCATCGCCCGGCACCACGCGGATGTCCTCAAAACCCTTGAAACGTATCTTCGGCAATTCACATCTGCCATCAGACATCAGACTTCTTACTTCAGTAGCATTCCACAGAATGCCTGAATCCTGGCTCTGACGCAGCACCTCGTGCAGACGGCATTCATAGACCTGCAGGCCATACTGCCGCAGCACCTCCGACTGCAGGGCGGGACTCTCCGTCTCGCCGACAGGCGGCAACTGGGCATGGTCGCCGATGAGCATCAGCCGACAGTTGCGGCCGTTATAGACAAAGCTGATGAGGTCGTCCAGCAGGTTACGCCCCATGTCGTCCGACAACACCGAGCGCCCGTTGCTGACCATCGAGGCCTCGTCGACGATGAACAACGTGTCGTGCTCAGCATTGTAGCCTAATGCAAAGCCACCCTCCAACGACTTCTGACGATAGATGCGCCGGTGGATGGTGGAGGCCGGGTGTCCGGCATACAGCGAAAAGACCTTGGCGGCACGTCCCGTAGGAGCCAGCAGCACCAACTGCTGTCCCAGCAGCTGCAACGCCTTGACCATGGCAGCGGCCAGCGTGGTCTTTCCCGTGCCGGCACAGCCCCGCATCACCATCACAGCATGCTCCTGCCGGTCTGTCATAAACCGGCTGAACGTCGCGATGGCCTGTTCCTGTTCCACTGTCGGCAGCAGTTGCAACGCCTCCCGCACAAGGGCATTCAACTCGTCAGTAATCATCTTACCTTATATCATGTGTGTCAGATACGACATGCAAAAATACCTATTTCCTGCCGGAAATCCAAATTTAAGGCCGTAAAAGTGCGGACGCAGCAGATTTTTCCTATTTTTCGGCGGCGTTTATTTTGCTATTCACCTAACTTTTTGTAACTTCGCAGCCGAAATGACTAATATACAGAAAACGAACATCGTCTTGGCAGTGGTTTGCGGGGTGCTGGCTGCGCTCTGCGTGCTGAGTATTGTGAAGAGTTGAGAGATGACGACAGAAAAGACACATGGCCTGACCATACGCATCAGTTCCTGGAGCATGCTGTTCGCGACGACGAACGGCAGGGAGGTGACCTTTGAGCGCTATCCGCTGAAGAGCGGCATATCGCTGGCTGCCAACATGCGCGAGGCACTGCAACAGTCGCCCTTGCTGCAGGAGGACTATCAGCGGGCTTACGTCATGGTGGACACACCGGTGCTGACAGTGCCCGTCGACCTGTTTGACCAGAAGGACTGCGAGGTGCTCTACCGCCACACCTTCACGCTGCAAGGACAGCAGACGGTGGTGCATGCCGTGCTGCCGGAACTGAACGCCGTGGCCGTATTCCCCATCCAGAAGGACCTGCTGCAGGTCATCACCGAACACTTCGGGAAGGTCACCGTGATGCCCGTGGCTGCTACGGTATGGCGCCACACGCACCAGAAGAGTTTCACGGGTCCGCGTGCCAAGCTCTACGCCTACTTCCACGACCGCCGCATGGAGGTGTTCTGTTTCACGCAGAACCGCTTTAAGTTCACCAACAGCTTTGCCGTCAACAACGCGAACGACGCCGTCTACTACATGCTGTCGGTATGGAAGCAGCTGGGTATGGCGCCCGAGGAGGACGAGCTGCACCTGTCAGGCACCTTGCCAGATAAAGAGGCACTGACAGCGCTGATACGACAATTTATCAAGCGGGTGTTCGTCAACAATCCGTCAGGGGAGTTCAACCGCTCTGCCGTCACGCAGATTGAGGGCATGCCGTACGACATGATGCTACACTACCTGAAACACTGAACCATCATGCGCATTATTACAGGGAAATACAAGGGCAGGCACTTCGACATCCCGAGGTCGTTCAAGGCGCGGCCGACGACGGACTTTGCCAAGGAGAACATCTTCAACGTGCTGAACCAGTATATAGACTTCGACGGAGCCACAGCACTGGACCTCTTCTCGGGAACAGGCAGCATCTCGTTAGAACTGCTGTCGCGGGGATGCCAGCAGGTGGTGAGCGTGGAACTGGACCGCGACCACCATCGCTTCATCAAGGAATGTATTGCGAAGTTGGGCGAAAACAACTGCATAGCTATCCGCGGCGATGTCTTTAAGTTTATCAAGACGTGCAAGCAGCAGTTCGACTTTATCTTTGCTGACCCGCCATACGCCCTGAAGGAATTGCCGACCATACCGGACCTTATATTGGGGAATGAAGATTCTTCACTCTTCACTCTTCATTCTTCACTCTTAAAGCCCGATGGCATCTTCGTACTGGAGCACGGCAAAGACTACGATTTCTCCCAGCACCCGCACTTCGTGGAGCACCGCAGCTACGGCAGTGTGAACTTCTCGCTATTCCAATAATTATTCAAGTTTCGCATTCGCTCAACTTCTTTGTAGTTAAGAAGTTAAGAAGTTATCGCTTCGCTCGTCCTTCGGACAGTAGTTAAGCCATTACTCTGTTTGCTTATATTTTTGCACTTCGACATTTGGCTTAACTTCTTTAACTTCTTAACTTCTTAACTACATTAGAAAGTTGAAATAATTACATTACAGCAGGGGGGAAATCAGTCGGGTAAGACTTTCCCAAAGACGAGGCAGGAACTTGGGGTTGTGCCAGGAGGGCACTTGTTCGAGGGGCGTGCTGAGCGACTGGTCGTCGAGGAACACCTTCTTCAGTCGCAGGGCGGTTCCTTCATCATAGACGAAGATGTTGGCTTCGAAGTTGTTTTCGAACGAGCGGAAGTCGACATTGGTAGAGCCACAGGTAGTGAGGGCATCGTCAATCACCATCAGCTTACTATGGAGGAAGCCCGGTTCGTAGAGCAGGACACGGGCGCCAGCCTCATGGAGCTCGCGCAGATAGCTGCGCGACGCCCACTCCGTGAAGCGGGCATCGGAATGGTGCGGACAGAGCAGACGGACATCCACGCCAGCCACGACAGCGGTCTTGAGAGCGAAGAGCACCGGTTCGTTGGGCAGGAAGTAAGGCGTCTCGATATAGATGTAGCGGCGGGCAGCGGTGATAGCCCGCACATAGCCCTGCATGATTTCGGGATAGAGCGTCGTCGGTCCGCTGGTGACAATCTGGGCGAGGTTGGCCGTAGAGGATGACCCGTTAGACGTTGCATGCTGGACATTTTCAAAAGGAGGATAATAGATGCGGTCGGTGATGAGCGTGCGGTCGACGAAGTACCAGTCGACGAGGAAGGTGCGCTGAAAGGCATAGACGACGGGCCCCTTCAGTCGGAGCATGGTGTCGCGCCATGCCGGCTTCACATAGCGCAGGGCGATATTCATGCCGCCGATATAGCCTATGCTGCCATCGATGATGACCAGTTTGCGGTGGTTACGGTAGTTGACCTTGCTGGTGAATGTCGGGAAGCGCACTGGCAGGAAGGCATAGGTCTCGATACCCTCTTCACGCATGCGCTCAAAGAACTGGCGACGGACGCGCCAGCACCCTACGTCGTCGTAGATGATGCGTACCTTGACACCCTGGCGGGCCTTGTCGATGAGTGCATCGGACACCAGGTGTCCCAGGGCATCATCCTCCATGATATACATGCTGATATGGATATGATGCCTGGCCTCGCCGATGTCCTTCAACAGTTCGGGGAAGAAGGCATAGCCATCCGTCATGATGTCGATGGCGTTGTCCTTGAAAGGCAGCGACAGGTTCTGGTTGACAAAGAGGTCTACCAGTTGCTTATGAGCCTCGGGCACATGCAGGTCCTGCTGTTCAACGAAGTTCAGCATCGACCGCTTGGTCAGCTGGTCGAGGGAGCGCTGGCTCACCAGCCGTTCCCGCCGGTGGTTGACGCCAAAGAAGAAATAGAGCACGATACCCACTAACGGCAGGAAGAAGATGACCAGTGCCCACGCCATCGTCTTGGCAGGCTGGCCATTCTCCATCACCACATGGATGACGGTGGCGACAATGATGCCCCACATCAGCGTCATGCTCAATATGTACAGCCAACCTTCCATAAGCTCTCAACTAACCTTCTCTAAACTCTAAACTCTCAACTCTCAACTAAACTATCACATCCGACCCTCGCTGGCGGGCAAGGGCATTGCGGATTTCCTGCATCTTTTTGTAGGCATCCATCAACTCCCGGATGCGTGTCATGTCGGAACCAGCCTCCTTCAGCTGTCGCTGCAACTCCTTCATGTGCTGGTTGACGATGTCCATACGGAAGTCGAGGATGAGGTGCTGAATGTGCTGGCGCAGTTGGGTCATGCTGGTTTCGCGCTCGAAGCTGCGGCTAAGCTGGTGCCGGTCGATGCCCAAGGCGGCAGCCAACTGGCTCACCTCGGGATTGGGATGCTGCATGAAGTAACGGTCGGCCTTGAAGTTTTCGTCGTCGGAATGTTCCACGGCCTCGCGCAACACCTGGTTATATAGTTCGTTGCTGAAGGTCAGGTCGTCCTGACTGAGGTCGAAGTCGATATACTGCGCCACATTCAGGCTGATGGTGGAGCCGTCCTCGGCCTCCAGGTTGTCGAAGATGATTTCGTCGCCATGCCGGATGATACCCTGAACGAGCAGGCGCTCCACCTCGGAGGTCTGTTCCTGGGCGGTGTGCAGGCCGATGGGCATAATCAGCTGTTCGGGGGCCTCGGGGGCACTGGGCTGGCCGTTCATGGCACGCTCACGCTCCTTCTGCCTGTCTTCCTTCTCCTTCTCAATATATTTGTTGACGGTGGTCACCAGCGCCTGTTCGTTGACGCTGAAGCGGTGGGAACACTCCGAGAGGTAGGTGTCGCGGCGCAACTTGTCGGGAATGATGGAGACGCTCTTCAGGATGCTGCTGATAGCCTCTGACCGCTTGTGCGGGTCAGTCACCCCATTCAGCAGCAGATCGGTCTTGAACTGGATGAAGTCCGTCTGGTGCTCGGCGATATAGTCCTTGAACTGCTGTGCCGTATGCTTGCGGGCAAACGAGTCGGGGTCGTCGCCGTCAGGCAGCACCAGCACCTTGACATTCATGCCCTCCTGCAAGAGCATGTCCGTACCACGCATGGCAGCATGGATGCCAGCCTCGTCGCCGTCGTAGAGCAGCACGATGTTCTGGGTAAACCGGTGCAGCAGCTTGACCTGATAGACCGACAGCGCCGTACCCGAGTTGGCCACCACATTCTCCAGACCGCACTGGTGCATGGCGATGACGTCGGTATAACCCTCCACCATGTAGACGCAGTCTTCCTTGACGATAGCCTTCTTGGCCTGGTAGATGCCATAGAGCTCGTGGTCCTTGTGGTAGATTTCCGAGTCGGGAGAGTTGACGTACTTCTGCTGCACACCCTTGGTGGCAGCATCAAGTTTGCGGCCGCCGAAGGCCACCACCTTACCGCTGACATTCAGCCAGGGGAAGATGGCACGGCCGGCAAAGCGGTCATAGAGTCCCTTCTCGTTTTCTCCGCAAAGGCCAGTCTTGACCAGAAACTCTGGCTGATAGCCCTTGCGCCTGCCCTCGTTGGCCAGGGCGTCACGCTTCGTCAGCGCAAAGCCCAGCTGGAATTTCTCAATGATGTCGTCGCGGATGCCACGGCTGCGGAAGTACTGCTTGCCGATAGCCTGTCCGTCGACGTCGTTCTTCAGGATTTCATGGAAGTACTGGCAGGCCCATTCGTTGACGATGAACATCGACTCGCGCTCCGACTGCTCGCGCTTCTCGTCGTCAGTCAGCTCACGCTCATGAATCTCGATATTGTATTTCTTGGCCAGCCAGCGCAACGCCTCGGGATAGGTAATCTGCTCGTGCTTCATCAGGAAGTTGACGGCATTGCCGCCCTCGCCACAGGCAAAGCACTTGCATATCTGACGCGCCGGCGACACCATGAACGAAGGGGTCTTGTCGTCATGAAACGGGCACAGCCCCTTGTAGTTAACCCCCGCCTTGCGCAGGTTAACGAACTCGCCGACCACATCCACGATGTTGACGGCGTCCATAATCTTATCGACAGTCGCTCGGTCAATCATGCCTGCAAAATTAAACATTTCCGTGCAATTGTCCAAAGAAATACCCTACATTTCTTTGCACAAAACAGCCGAAGTGTGCACATCATGGCTCTTTTTGTGCATTTTATTTGGCTGTGTGCGCAAAAAACCGTACCTTTGCAGCCGATTTTTAACCCCCTCGGCTCCCCGCCCCTTATAGGGGAGGGGCTAGGGGTGGGGTTCTGAATATACATTATTAATAATATATTTATGGCTTTAAAAATTGTTGTGCTGGCCAAGCAAGTGCCAGACACCCGAAACGTGGGTAAGGACGCCATGACCGCCGAAGGAACGGTGAACCGCGCTGCCCTACCCGCCATCTTCAATCCAGAAGATTTGAATGCCCTGGAGCAGGCCCTTCGCCTGAAGGAGCAGAACCCAGGCTCAACAGTAGGAATCCTCACGATGGGTCCTCCACGTGCAGGAGAAATTATCCGTCAGGGACTTTATCGTGGTGCCGATACGGGCTGGTTGCTCACCGACCGTCTGTTTGCCGGTGCCGACACGCTGGCCACCAGTTATGCGCTGGCTACGGCCATCAAGAAGATTGGCGATGTAGACATCGTGATTGGTGGTCGTCAGGCTATCGATGGTGATACGGCACAGGTAGGTCCTCAGGTGGCTCAGAAGCTGGGTCTCAACCAGGTAACATACGCCGAGGAGGTGCTCAGTGTAGAGGGTGGTTTTGCCACCATCAAGCGCGTCATCGACGGTGGTGTAGAAACTGTGAAAGCCCCCCTGCCCGTAGTGATTACCGTGAACGGAAGTGCTGCCCCCTGTCGTCCTCAGAACGCCAAGCTGGTGATGAAGTACAAGCGCGCTACCTGTCCGATGGAGCGTCCTGCTGAGGGTACGGCCTACGACTATCTGTACGACGAGCGTCCTGAGCTGACACTGAACCAGTGGAGTGTAGCCGACGTTGATGGCGATGTGAACCAGTGTGGTCTGAGTGGTTCGCCCACGAAGGTTAAGGCTATCAAGAACATTGTGTTCCAGGCTAAGGAGTCGAAAACTTTGACGGCTTCGGATGCTGACATCGAGGGAATGATCAAAGAATTGTTGGAAGAGAAAATCATTGGCTAACATGAACAATAAATTTGTGATAAATTCAAGGATAATTAATGATAATTCGTGTTTTATTTTTTAACATGAATTGCCATCAATTGAACACGAATTTTTCATGAATGAATTTAAGTTGAAGATTATGAATAATGTTTTTGTATATTGCGAAATTGAAGGTACCCTGGTACAGGAAGTATCTCAGGAGTTGCTGACCAAGGGTCGCAAGCTCGCCAATGAATTGAAAGTAGAGCTCCACGCCGTTGTTGCCGGTACAGGCATCAAGGGCAAGGTAGAGGACCAGATTCTGCCTTACGGTGTCGACAAGCTCTTTGTATTTGATGCTCCAGAGCTGTTCCCATACACTTCAGCTCCCCACACCGACATCCTGGTGAACCTCTTCAAGGAGGAGCAGCCTCAGATTTGTCTGATGGGTGCTACTGTGATTGGTCGCGACCTCGGTCCTCGTGTTAGCTCGTCGCTGACCAGCGGTCTTACTGCCGACTGCACGGAGTTGGAGATTGGTTCGTACGAGGATAAGAAGAACAACAAGGTATACGAGAACCTGCTCTATCAGATTCGTCCCGCCTTTGGTGGTAACATCGTCGCTACTATCGTGAACCCCGACCATCGCCCACAGATGGCTACCGTTCGCTCTGGCGTGATGCAGAAGGCTATCTACGAGGGTGACTGCAAGAAGGAGGTTGTTTATCCTGAGGTTTCTAAGTATGTGAGCCCCGAGGCATTTGTAGTAAAGGTGCTCGACCACCATGTAGAGGCTGCCAAGCACAACCTGAAGGGTGCGCCCATCGTTGTTGCCGGTGGTTACGGAATGGGCTCTAAGGAGAACTTCGACATGCTGTTCCAGCTGGCCAAGGTGCTGCATGGTGAAGTTGGTGGTTCGCGTGCTGCTGTGGATGCTGGCTGGCTCGACCACGACCGTCAGATTGGTCAGACAGGTGTTACCGTTCATCCAAAGGTTTACATCGCCTGCGGTATCTCTGGACAGATTCAGCACATCGCTGGTATGCAGGACTCTGGTATCATCATCAGCATCAACTCTGACCCCGATGCTCCCATCAATCGCATCGCCGACTACGTGATTGTTGGTACGGTGGAAGAAGTTGTACCAAAGCTGATCAAATATTATAAGCAAAATAGTAAATAATTTGGAGTTAAGTAGTTAAAGTAGTTAAGTAGTTAAGCCAATACCTCATGACGAATAACTTTCACGGAATAGTAGCATGGCAGAAGGCACACGAGTTTGTGCTGATGGTTTACAGAGAGACAAAGGATTTCCCTGATTTCGAGAAATTTGGTCTTTGCTCTCAATTCCAGCGTGCTGCTGTTTCGATACCTGCTAATATTGCTGAAGGTTATAAAAAAATGAGTAAAGCCGACAAACTGCGTTTTTATAATATTGCCCAAGGTAGTCTTGAGGAGTGCAGATATTATGTTTTGCTTTCAAAGGATCTTGGTTATATTAATGAGGATAATTACAATATTCTTTTTAATGCAGTTGAAGAAACTAGCAAGTTATTAAATGGCTATTGCAAAGGTGTTATGACTAATGATTACAGCAAAGACCTATAGCAGACATTTGGCTTAACTACTTAACTCCTTAACTACTCTCTACAAAAAGGATAAGAATATGGCAAACTATTATAGCGATCATCCTGAGATCGGGTTCTACTTGAACCACCCCCTGATGGCTCGTATCGTTGAGCTGAAAGAAAAGGGTTTCGCTGATGCGAAAGAATATGACTACGCTCCCGTTGACCTGGGCGATGCCATCGAGAACTACAAGCAGATTCTCGACATCACCGGCGACGTGGCTGCCAACATCATCGAGCCAAACTCTGAGGCTGTTGACCTCGAAGGTCCGCACCTCGAGAACGGCCGTATGATCTACGCCTCTAAGACTTACGAGAACCTCGACGCCACCCGTAAGGCTGGCCTGTGGGGTGTCTCGATGCCCCGTCGCTACGGCGGTCTGAACCTGCCCAACGCTGTGTTCTCCATGCTGAGCGAAATGATTTCAGCTGCTGATGCCGGTTTCCAGAACATCTGGAGCCTGCAGAGCTGTATCGACACCCTGTATGAGTTCGGCTCAGAGGAGCAGCGCCAGAAGTATATCCCCCGCGTTTGCGCCGGTGAGGGTATGAGTATGGACCTGACTGAGCCCGATGCCGGTTCCGACCTGCAGCGTGTCATGCTGAAGGCCACCTATGACGCCCAGGAGGACTGCTGGCGCCTGAATGGTGTGAAGCGTTTCATCACCAATGGTGACTCAGACATCCACCTCGTGCTGGCTCGTTCTGAGGAAGGTACCAAGGACGGACGTGGCCTCAGTATGTTCATCTACGACAAGCGCCAGGGCGGTGTCAACGTGCGTCACATCGAGCACAAGTTGGGTATCCATGGTTCACCTACTTGTGAGCTGACCTATAAGAATGCGAAGGCAGAGCTCTGCGGATCGACTCGTCTTGGTCTGATCAAGTACGTGATGGCGCTGATGAACGGTGCCCGTCTGGGTATCGCCGCACAGTCAGTAGGTGTTGAGCAGGAGGCTTACAACGAAGGTCTGGCTTACGCTAAGGAGCGTCAGCAGTTCGGTGATAAGATCATCAACTTCCCCGCTGTTTACGACATGCTCTCTCGCATGAAGGCTAAGCTCGATGCTGGTCGTTCACTGCTCTACGAGACAGCTTGCTATGTAGATGTTTACAAGTGCCTTGAGGATATCGAGCGCGACCGCAAACTCGAGCCCGAGGAGAAGCAGGAGCTGAAGAAGTACCAGCGCTTGGCTGATGCCTTCACCCCACTTGCTAAGGGTATGAACTCTGAGTACGCCAACCAGAACGCTTACGATGCTATCTCGATCCACGGTGGTTCAGGCTTCATCATGGAGTACAAGAGCCAGCGCCTGTTCCGCGATGCTCGAATTTTCTCTATCTACGAGGGTACCACTCAGCTGCAGGTTGTTGCTGCTATCCGCTACATCACCAACGGCACTATGCTGAACAACATCAAGGAGATGTTTGCAGCTCTTCCAGAGAATGCTGATGCAGCTCTGAAGTCTCGCGTTGAGAAGCTGATCCCCATCTATGAGGAGGCTCTTGCAAACGTAAAAGCCCTCGAGAATCAGGATGCTCAGGACTTCCTGGCTCGTCGTCTGTACGATATGACAGCCGAGTTGGTTATGTCACTGCTCATCATCCGTGATGCTGCTAAGGCTCCTGAGATGTTCGCCAAGAGTGCTCAGGTTTATGTTCGCATGACTGAGGAGGATGTATACGGCAAGAGCGCATACATCAAGGCATTCCAGGTTTCAGACCTCGAGAACTTCAAGGCTGCAGAGAAAGAAGCCGAGGAGTAAACGACCAACGGTCGGACATACAAACAAAAAAGAGGGCTCGGCCCTCTTTTTTGTTTACTCAATGCAATTCATCAGGAAAGCGACGGCACCGTTCACGCCAAACTTCCTTACATCCAACGAGATGTCATAGTTGGTGGCATCCTTCCAGTCGCGCCCGGTATACGTCTTCGTATACAATTCGCGGCTGTAGTCATTGTCCACAATCATGGCTGCTGCATCCTGCTCGCTGATGTCATACTTCACGGCGATGCGCCGCTTCCTACAATCCAGACTGGAGTGGATAAAGATCTTCAGTGCATTGGGATGGTTGGCAAAGATATCGAAACCACAACGTCCGATGATGACACACGACTCCTCTGCTGCAATACGACGGATGGCGTCAGCCTGTGCACGGAACAGTGTATGACTCGTCTGGTCCTGTTCCTGGCCGTTATACTCAGCCTTGGCCATATACGTACGGTAGAAGTTCGTAAAGTCATCACGCCACAACGGATTCCGTGCCTCTATCTTCTCCACGGCATCCTCCACTGCATTCATCCTTGAAGCCACCTCATTCAGTATCTGCTTGTCCAGCAGCTTCACTCCGAGCCGGCGAGCCAGCTCAGCTCCAATCTCATGACCGCCCGTTCCAAACTGGCGGCTGATGGTAATCACAAATTTTTCTTCCTTATTCATAGGCCCTTATTTTAGTTCAGAGTTCATAGTTCACAGTTCATAGTTCACAGTTATATCATTTCAGGTTCGCTGACTTCCTGTCCGCGGCAGAAGCGGTGGACTATCTGACGGTCGTCACCTAAGTAGATGAAGCGCTCCAAGCGGTGCAACAGCGAGTATTCGTCAGGATGCAGCACGCCGTCGTCGATGACCAGTGCGTCGAACTCATAGCCAGGCTCAAAGCTGCCCACCTTGCCAAAGAAGCTGCCTGCCGACTTGGTGGCAATCCAGAAGATTTCGGGCAACGTCAGGAAGGCCTTGCTGTGGTCCTGCTGGTATTGCATCTTACTGACCTGGATGGCATAGACCAGCATGCGGAACATGTTAAGGTCGTGACCGCCACTGATGTCGCTGCCCAGTCCGACACGCAGGCCCTCTTCGAGGAACGTACGGATAGGTGCCATACCCGATGCGATATTGAAATTCGACGTGGGACAGTGTGCTACCATCACGCCGTTCTTCTTCATCAGTTCCAGTTCGCTGCCATGCGTCCACACACAGTGCGCCATGATGGTGGGTGTCTGTCCGAAGAGTCCATATCGGTTGTAGGCATCGCCATAGCTCTCGCTGTCCGGTTCCAACTCAGCCACCCAGGCAATCTCAGAGGTATTCTCCGACAGATGCGACTGGACGGGCAACTGGTACTTGTTGGCCAATTCGCCACAGGCTTTCAGCAGCTCTGGCGTACACGACGGAACGAAACGCGGCGTGATAATCGGACGTACCAGCCCGTCAGCATCGCCAAATTCGGCGATGAGTTTCTCGTTGCCCGCGATGGCGGCATCGACATCCTCGCAGAGGGAATCGGGACAGTTGCGGTTCATGGCCACCTTACCGACCATGGCCCCCATGCCGGCCTCCTGATATAGTTTCATCAGCACCCTTGTGCTATCCGTATGCACAGTGCCAAAGACGACGCTGCGCATGGTACCGAAAAGCCACTGGGTATGCAGGAAGCGACGGTACATGCGCTCAGCATAGTGGACGTCAGCATACTTCGACTCCTCGGGGAAAGTATAGTTCTGCAGCCACGGCAGCAGTTCCAGGTCCATGGCCACACCCTGGTTGTGCACCTGTGGAGCATGGACGTGCATGTCGTTCATGGCAGGAATCAGCAACTTGTCGCCAAAGTCAATGACCTCAGCATCGTGGCATTCCAATTCCTCCAGACTGGCTGCGACGCCGACTACGCGGTCATCCTCCACTGCAACAAAACCATTCTCAAAGACTTCGAAGCGGTCCTTCTCTTTCGTAAAGAGAATATGTGCCTTATAAACCTTTTTCATGTTGTTTAGCTTCAGATTAGTCAGTTATCATCTGCAAAGATAGTAAATTTCACGGACTTCTCAAACAAGAAGTTGAAAAATATCAAGGAAAGTTTTTGTTTTTTATGGCTAAAGGAGGGATTATTGGGAAAAATCATGTATATTTGCAAGCGCAAAGGCATGCAAACAGCGTAAATGTAATACTATAATACTATGGATGTTTTATATCAGGTTTTAGGATGGTTAGGCAGCATTGGCCTCATCCTGGGCTATCTGCCACAAGCCATTCAGACCATCCGCACACGGAATACGGATGGTATCTCACTGCCAGGGTTCATCATGATGTCTGTCGGCAGTTTCTGCTTTATGAGCCAAGGCTTGATGCTGTGTATTCAGCAGGGCATTGAAGTGGGCATCTTCTTTTTCATCACCAACTTCATTACCACCACCTGTGCTGTCATTATCTTCTGTATGAAAATGAAGAATGACCACTCCAAGAAATGAACTGGACGGAAGAGAAGGCCCAGCTATTGCTTGTTGGCCTTCTTTCGCTGGTCGTGGTCGAGGATTATCTTGCGCATGCGCATCGACTTCGGCGTCACCTCCACCAGTTCGTCTTCCTTGATATACTCCAGGCACTCCTCCAAGGACATCACCACCTTGGGCACGATGCGCGCCTTGTCATCAGTACCCGAGGCACGGACGTTGGTGAGCTGCTTGGCCTTGCAGACGTTGATGACCAGGTCATTATCATGGACATGCTCGCCGACAACCTGACCCATATAGACGTCCTCGCCCGGGTCGATGAAGAACTTGCCGCGATCCTGCAGCTTGTCGATAGCGTAAGCGAAGGCGTTGCCCGTATCCATTGAAATCATGGAGCCGTTCACACGACGCTCTATCTCTCCCTTATAGGGCTGGTACTCCTTGAAGCGGTGTGCCATGATGGCCTCTCCCTGACTGGCTGTCAGCACGTTGGTACGCAGGCCGATGATGCCGCGTGAGGGGATGTCGAACTCTATGTTGGTGCGTTCTCCCTGGCTTTCCATGCTGGTCATCTCTCCCTTGCGGCGCGTCACCATGTCAATCATCTTCGAGGCAAACTCTTCGGGCACGTTGATGGTCAGTTCCTCGACGGGTTCACATCTCACAGCGTCGTCGCATTTCTCATTTCTCATTTCTCCTTTCTCATTTAGCCACTTGTAGATAACCTGCGGCTGGCCGACCTGCAGCTCGTAGCCCTCGCGTCGCATGGTCTCGATGAGCACGCTGAGGTGGAGCACGCCACGTCCGGAGACTATCCACTTGTCCGTGGAGTCCTCGAAGGGTTCGACACGCAGGGCGAGGTTCTTCTCCAGTTCCTTCTCCAGACGGTCGTTGATATGTCGCGAGGTGACAAACTTACCCTCCTTGCCGAAGAACGGTGAGTCGTTGATGGTGAAGAGCATGGACATCGTCGGCTCGTCGATGGCAATAGGCGGTAGTGGCTCTGGGTGCTCCAGGTCACAGATGGTATCGCCAATCTCGAAATGCTCCAGTCCGATGACGGCACAGATGTCGCCGCATTCAACCAGATCGGTGCGCTGGTGTCCCATGCCGTCGAAGGTGTGCAGCTCCTTGATTTTCGTCTTCTCCAAGGAGCCGTCGCGGTGGGCTATGGTGACCTGCTGCCCGTCCTTCAGCTGGCCGCGGTGCACACGACCCACGGCGATACGTCCGGTATAGCTGCTATAGTCAAGCGACGTGATGAGCATCTGCGGCGTACCCTCCAACTGTTTCGGTGCAGGGATGACCTCGACAATCTTGTCCAACAGATAAGTGATGTCGTTGGTGGGCTTGTGATAGTCCTCACCCATCCAGCCGTTCTTGGCCGAGCCATAGACGACGGGGAAGTCGAGCTGGTCTTCGGTGGCGTTCAGCGAGAACATCAGGTCGAACACCATCTCGTACACCTCCTCCGGCCGACAGTTGGGCTTGTCCACCTTGTTGACCACCACAATAGGCTTCAGGCCTATCTGTAGTGCTTTCTGCAGCACGAAGCGCGTCTGGGGCATGGGACCCTCGAAAGCGTCTACCAACAGCAGACAGCCGTCGGCCATGTTCAGCACGCGCTCCACCTCGCCGCCGAAGTCGGAGTGTCCCGGGGTGTCTATAATGTTTATCTTCGTTCCTTTCCAGTTGATACTGACATTCTTCGAAAGAATCGTGATGCCGCGTTCGCGTTCCAGGTCGTTAGCATCCAACACCTGACTCGACAGGTTCTGTCCCTCACGGAACAGGTTTCCCGCCAGCATCATCTTGTCCACGAGCGTCGTCTTGCCGTGGTCCACATGCGCAATAATTGCAATGTTCCTGATATCCTGCATATCTGATTTACTTATTTTTCGCGTGCAAAGGTACGAATAAGTGAGCGAAATACAAAACAAAACGCACATTTAATGTCAAAAATACAGTTGGCCACTGGGCTAGAACCTCAAACTTAAGAAAGTTTTTTGCACAAAACTGGTTGTGTTTTAGATTTTTTGTGTATCTTTACACCCATTATTACGAAAAAAGTCGTAACGAAAAAATGCGTAACACGGAAAACCCATTCAAATTCGGCACTATTGTCGATGAGGAATACGTCACCACCCACTCTTTAGACCATGAGCGACTATGGATGTAAAAATCTCCATTTGTCTATACATTCCTACATTTCATTCATAGTTATCTGATAATCAAATATTTATATTGTGTATAGAAGCAGATTTTTAGAATCAACTATACACAATATAGTGTTTTTATTCCGGTATTTCGAATAATATTGTTGTTATATAACTAGCTTTCAGTAAGTTTCTAAATTATTCTAAAAGTGAAACAAGTTGTTTCTCGTGTAGAAACAATATGTTTCTAAGGTAGAAACAATATGTTTCTGCTTGAAAAATAAGTCATAAGGACCACGTCACCATCCTGCAGCTTATCGCTGGAAATGGTGTAAAGGTTGTTGTCAAACTGCATAACCTCAATATGAATGTATAGACGAATCTAATTCTTTACACACTATACATGGTGTATGTTACTGATATACAGAAGCTTGTATGAAAAATGTAGGAATGTATAGACGATTAAAGAAATCTGTCTGTTACGTTGATACACGATAGTCCGTTAACTTTGTTGCAAGATTGCTTTCAAAGTCATCGCCTCTGGCGCTTGCTACCAAAGGGACGCAAGAACTCCTGACTCTGGGTCACCAGCCGTTTTATGACTCATCATCGTTATGTTGTCGTAGGTATCCAAGAAACAGAAGTCATTGAAGGCATATATGTCCTTGGGATTCTTGATAATCTTACCAAGGAATTACTAAGTGCCTCATGGGGTGTCCGCCCCATACATTGTCATCAAGATAGCGGAAACCTATCTGAGTATATAGATGTTCTGCCTTGGGGTTACCGCTATCAACTAAAAGTCCTACTGAAGGTATTCCTAAAGAACTCGCCTTCTTGATGACGGCCTTAATCAAGGCTGTAGCAATGCCCTGTTTGCGATAGGGCGCTGCTACACAGAGACAGTCAATGTAGTATTCCCCGGCACTTGTCTCATCGTCCATGCCGCTATGGTCCATGCCAAAAGATTGGCGTGCGCCGTCGATAAAGGCTTGACGGAGTTCATGCAGGCGTGCCCCATCGTAAGCCACGCACACACCTACCACTTCATGAGCAACGATAGCAACCTGCGTGTTAAGGTAGGAATACTGGCTGTCGGTGCGCATTACAAGTTCTGTCATCAGCCCATGGAAATCGTCAAGTGTATGATCCGGCCCAGCAAACCACTGACAACAGTCGTGGTTCATGGCTTCCATGATGAGCGTGGCAATCGCTGCCGCCTCATCAGGTCGAGCAGTACGGATGATATAACTATTCATAAGCATCTATCGTTTTTAATGTTTTATACAAATAGATTCCTGTAAAGGCAAATACCAGAACATCGGTGACAGGCTGAGCCAGGAACACGCCAGCATCAGCGCGGTCAGGTAATAACGTTGGTAACAGCCATACGAGTGGTATCAGAAGTAGTAATGTGCGCGAGAGACCCAACCAAAAGGTGATCTTAGGACGGTTCATGGCCTGGAGCGTGCTCTGACAGGCGAACTGCAGGGTTGCGATGAAAAACGCCACGAACGACAGTCGTACCATCGGCACGGCATAGTCGGTCATGGACCCATCCCCAATGGTCAGCTGCACAATGGGGTTTGTACACAGCATCATCAGCAGCCATACCGCCAGTGACCACACCAGCGTGACCTTCATCAGCATCCTGATATTCTCACGGACTCGGTCCCAACGATTGGCACCCAGGTTGTAACTCGTGACCGACTGCACGCCAAAGGCCATGCCATAGAAGGGGAAGTAGAAAAAGTTGTAAAGCATGATGACGAGTGCCATAGTGCCTACACCTACATCGCCAACCATGGCATAGAGTGTGCGGTTGTAAACACCCATCTGCACGGTCTCGGCCAGCATCATCACCATCGGAGTCACGCCAAGCGCCAGGCAGGGTGCAATCAAATCCCACCGCAGACGGAGGTGCTGCAGGCGCAACTGGATGTCTCCAGGCCTCCGCAAGTAAGCGATAGCCAGCAGTGCCGCAAAGGTCTCTGCTATCGTGGTAGCCCAAGCAGCACCCGCCAGTCCCATGTCGAAGCCGAAGATGAGCAACGGATCGAGCAGCATGTTGAGTACAATACCCGAGCCGATCACGATGCCCGCTTCCTTACTGCGTCCCTGTGCCAAAAGAAACGGTGCCAGTCCTCCCGAGAGGATGCAGAGGGCGTTGCCAGGGGTGGAGATGCGCAGATAGATTTCTGACAGTGCCTCCGTCTGGTCACTACCGCCAAAGAGCCTTATCAGCGGAGTGCACTGCCACTCGATCACGACACATACCACCACGGCCAGCAGCATGTTGAAGAGGAAAAAACTCCCTAAGGTCTGTTCGGCACGTTGGCGGTTGCCTTGCCCTAAATGATAGCCCACCTGCGGTGCAATGCCCGTACCCACCAGTTCGGACAGTGCCATCATCATATATATGATAGGTACACACACAGCCGAGGCCGTGAAAGCCAACTGCCCGACATCGGGGATATGGGCTATCCAGATACGGTCGATGACATTGTCAAGCCACACCAACAGTTGTTGCAGCATCACGGGGACGGCCATTGACCAGAATAGCCCTCTCACGGGTTCGGTTTCAAGTCGATTGCCGGACATTGAGTCTTCTTAAAAAAAGCGCATGACATTCTTTTTAAACTCCTCGACACTGAAAGGCTGCTCCTCTACCTCGAAGGTAAGACCTATCTGCTTGAGCAAGGCATCAATGGCATCAGGCATGAGCTGCGACAGTTCTGTCATGGTGTGAGGGTGGTCGGTACTGGCGGCATCGAGCAACCGGTAGGCTATCCATGCTCCTGTGGCCGTCTGCCAAC
>ERZ842401.2117-NODE-2117-length-27036-cov-14.193469_pt1 | contig 27036 bp, 29 predicted proteins | sample MGYA00521270_ERZ842401 | MGnify/ENA primary metagenome ERZ842401 (study PRJEB31892, sample SAMEA3878208) | bioreactor metagenome | biome: Moose rumen | place: Sweden | collected 2011-10 | study: EMG produced TPA metagenomics assembly of the PRJEB12797 data set... | reverse complement strand
TCTTATGAATCCCTCTAAAATTTGTTCGCTTTTACATGAAAATTGATTTCCGTGCCGTAAACCACCGTCATGCCGAACCATAGACCACCTGTCATGTTGAGCAAAAGCGAAACATCTCTAGATTCTTCGCTATGCTCAGAATGACTTTGCTACAGCCACTTTTGCAGTACCGCATGACGCACCTGTCATGCCGAACTTGATTCGGCATCTCCTTCCCCTGCTGAAACTTTTCCCAAAATTCAGTATACTTTTCCTTGACAAGGGAGACAGAAAATGACCTTAATTTCATGGAACATAGATTCAATTAACGCAGCCCTCACTTCCACTTCGGACAGGGCAAAACTATCACAAACGGTGCTTAAAAAACTGGGCGGATACGATGCAGACATAATCGCCATTCAGGAGACAAAACTTCCTGCCGACGGCCCCAGCCCCAAACATCTGGAACTTCTTGCAGAATACTTCCCCAGCTATAAGGTGGAATGGCTTTCTTCCGTGCCGCCTGCCAAAAAAGGCTATGCCGGAACTATGATTCTCTACAAGGAAGGTCTTTCCGCCCGCCGCGAAGTCCCCCGACTGGGAGCTCCCGACACCATGGACGACGAAGGCCGTCTGCTTGTTCTTGAATTCGACCTCTTTTATTTTGCCAATGTCTACACACCTAACTCAGGGGACGGACTCAAACGGCTTGACCACCGCCAGAAATGGGATGCCCTTTACGCTGATTATCTTTCCAGTCTGGACGCAAAAAAGCCGGTCATTGCCTGCGGAGACTTTAATGTGGCCCATAAGGAAATTGACCTTGCAAACCCAGCTTCCAACCATTTTTCAGCGGGCTTTACCGACGAGGAGCGGGAAGGCTTTACAAAGCTGCTTGACCGGGGCTTTACCGACAGCTTCCGCCATGTTCACGGGGATGTAAAGGACATTTATTCCTGGTGGGGTCAGCGGATTAAAACCTCTAAGATTAACAATTCAGGCTGGCGTATTGACTATTTTTTGGTAAGCGACCGCATAAAGGACAAGATTACAAAGTCAGAGATGATAGACTCCGGCCCAAGGCAGGACCACACGCCCATCCTTTTGGAAATTGATGTGTAAAAGGAATGCCAAATCGCCAAATGAAAATCTGCCAAATCGCCAAACAAAAACTTGCCAAATCGCCAAATGAAAATCTGCCAAATCGCCAAATGAAAATCTGCCAAATCGCCAAATGAAAACTTGCCAAATCGCCAAATGAAATGTACAATAAAAATATGGAAAATTACAGACATCGGATTGCAGATAAGACTATTGAACGTAAATTAAGAGGAAAGGGTGCTGTTCTTATACAGGGCCCTAAATGGTGCGGTAAGACAACCACTGCAGAACAGATGTCCAAAAGCATTTTGTATATGTCTAAGCCGGAAGATGTAAAAGCGAATCTTGTTGCAGCTGATATAAATCCTTCTAAATTACTTGAGGGAGAAACTCCACGCTTGATTGATGAATGGCAGATTGCACCAAAGCTGTGGGATGCTGTCCGTTTTGAAGTTGATCACAGAAAGGAAATGGGGCAGTTTATTCTGACAGGCTCTGCAGTTCCTCCTGATGATGATGAAATTTTTCATAGTGGAACTGGCCGTTTTGCATGGATAAAGATGCGGCCTATGTCTTTGTTTGAATCTGGGGAATCATCTGGAGAAATCAGTTTAAAAGCTTTGTTTGAGCAGCCAGAAGAGATTTTGGCAGAAAACAAAATTGATGACATTGATACACTTGCTTTCTTGATTTGCCGTGGAGGCTGGCCTGGAGCACTTGATATGGAGAGTGAAATTGCTTTAGAGCAGGCTTACGATTATTTTGATGCAATTGTAAACACCGATATTTCCAGAGTTGATAATGTAAAACGCGATTCAGAACGGGCAAAGAGACTGATGAAATCTTATGCACGACATCAGGGAACTCAGACAGCTTATACCGTTCTTCGTGATGATATTCTTGCAAATGATGCAGAAAGTCTTACGGAGGATACTGTTTATTCATACACAAATGCACTAAGAAAGATTTTTGTAATTGAAGATATGCACGCATGGAATCCGAACCTCCGCTCAAAGACAGCAATCAGGACTTCAGATACACGCTACTTTAGCGACCCTTCTATAGCAACTGCAAGTTTGGGACTAGGACCAAATGACTTGGTAAAAGATTTGGAAACTATGGGCTTATTCTTTGAAACGCTTTGTGCACGAGATTTGCGGGTATATGCAGAAAGTCTTGATGGAGAAGTGTACCATTACAGAGACAAGTCTGACCTTGAATGTGACGCAGTTATTCATTTACGAAACGGTTCATTCGGTTTGATTGAAATAAAACTTGGGGGAGACCATTTGATTGAAGAAGGTGCCGCAAACCTAAAAAAATTTAGTGCAAAGATTGATACAAAGAAGATGAAAGAACCATCCTTCATGATGGTTCTGACAGGAACTGGCAAGTTTGCGTACCGTCGTGAGGACGGAGTGTATGTTGTGCCGGTGGGATGCTTGAAAGATTAAGGATGACGCGGAGACGCGGCTTTCGGTAGCGGCGGCAATCATCGGCGAAATCGGGGATGACAAAGGCACTGGCGCAGAGCAGGCAGAACGGAGCGAAACTATTATGACAAAACAGCACCCAAATACGCGGATATGAATAGTATAGTGCAGATAGACACGAGAGCATTTTTTATGTAATGATACAGAGTGCCTATGAGTCAAAAGCAACGCATTACATTTTTTGCCGCCCTCTGTCTTTTTTTTTCAGGAATTGAATATGCCATTCCTAAGCCCTTGCCCTTTTTACGTCTCGGCATTGCCAATCTCCCAGTCATTCTTTCACTCTACGTTATGCGTCGGCGGGATACCCTCTGGCTTATTGGACTAAAAATTCTAGGACAAGGATTACTCACAGGTACTATTTTTTCTTATGTTTTTTTGTTTTCTGCCGCCGGGTCATTTGCAAGCGGAATAACCATGATGCTTTTCTACCCCCTCTGCAAAAAATACCTTTCCGCCATAGGATTAAGTCTCAGTGGAGCCTTTGCCAACAACATGGCTCAGCTCATCCTCGCACGCCTTATATTGTTTGGAGCCAGCAGCCGCTACATTGCACCACTGCTTCTTATAACTGGCTTGGTAACTGGGGTATTACTGGGGATTTTTACCCAGCACTTTATGCAAAAAAGCAAATGGTTCGCCATGGTTTCTGCAGAAAAAATAGCAGAGGTAAAGGTATGAGCGGAATCCGACTAGCAATTGAATGGGCTTTTGTTTTTATCCTGATGACCTTCTCTTTTCTCAAAAAAGGTCGAATTCATCTGCTTTCTCCCCTTTTTTTGACGATTTTTGTCACTTTTTTCGCACTTTTGTCACCTCTTGGAAAAGTTATAACTACCGTTAGTTCGTTAAAGATTACGAAAGACGCCCTTTTCCTAGGACTTCATAAAAGTGCCATCCTCATCGGCATGGTCTTTCTAAGCCAAACTATCGTTAGTTATAAAATTTCTTTTCCAGGTCGTGCAGGAGACTTTCTGCGCCTCTTGTTTTTTTACTACGACAAGTTGACCTCACAAGCTCTTTCATTTGCAAAAGGTCATATCATCGAACAGATTGACCAAAAACTGCTGAGCCTCTGGAATCAATAACATACTTTTCATTAGAAAAATTTTCCGTTTTTCGCTACAATTGTAGTCAAGGAGAAAACACCTTGTTCGGTTACAATGGTAGAAGCAGAACGTTCTGGCACAACCACAGGCAACCTTATTGCATGGATTAATGTATGTCTGGCTTCTGAAAAATAACTTTTCCCGCATTTTTTCCCACAGCGTATATACCAAAGCGTCCGCCAACCCAATGCGCTTTTTCTGCGAGAAAAGGCGTAGCGGCGGGAATCCATTCCGCACTGTCGGCATCCTTTCCCAATTCCAAGCTAAAAGTCACTAAGCCAGTTCGCTCATCTTTTTTTGCAAAATGCATTTTAAATTGCAGCGTATGAATATCTTCCGCCGACAGCAGGGGAAATCGGTCTATAATCCGCTCTGTCCGTGCCTCATCCCCATCGCCTTCCGCTATCAAATATACCAGACTATATCCGTTTTCATTGCGTTCCACAGCAAGTGTCGCATAGTATTTCCCCAGAAACACAATGCCTGTACGTGCCCCCATGGGTAAACCGCTTGCGTCCACAGTCGCAGAAAACTCAAAATTTTCGGCCTGCACTTTTTGGGTAAGCACATTGGCACTGTTCCACAAAGAAGGCAATGCAGCATCTTTCTTTTCCCGCGTGTCCAGCACTTGTAATGCAATTGAACCGTCCTCGTCAAAATCCGCAAATCGTTCGTCCACATTTGCCGACCACTGCCATTGCATGTCCGCATAAGGACTCAGCCGCAGGGCATTTTTTGCAGGTGCAATCGGTGGGGTAGATTCGCTCTGCTCACTTATTTCCCATTCCGTCACCGCCTGACCTGGAATCTTTCCCGTCCGCACCGATGTTCCCAAAAGCAGCCAATCATCTTTCCATGCGGCGGGCTGCAAATGCAAAATGCGTCCAAACACACCCCGCTCCTGAAAATGCACAAACCAGTCCTCTCCCCCTGCTGTCTGCACCCATCCGCCCTGGTGCGGGCCGTTTGTCGGGGAATTTCCCTGCACCAGTACAATCTTTTCTTCGTAGTCTCCGTCAATTTTCTTGCTGCGCAGTTCCGTTTGCCAGCCCGTCGTCACTCCGCCCGCCGGCGCAAAAATGTAGTACCAACCATTCCGCTTGTAAAACTTAGGGCCCTCAATCGTTGGCTGCGTCTTTGTGCCGTCGTAAATAATCTTGTCTTCACGTATCGCATCCATCGTTTCTGGATTAAGCTCCAGCAACCCCAACTTGCTGTTAAAACCTATCCTGCTTTTAACATAGCCATGCACCAGCCACACGCGACCGTCATCATCCCAGAGGGGACAGGGGTCTTCAAAGCCTTTTCCTTTCCAGATAAAATGCAGTTCGCTCCATTCGCCCAGAGGGTCTGTCGTGTGGGTTTCCATAATGCCCTCATCAGGACTTGCAACAAAAATGTAAAAGACACCCTCATGGTAGCGGAGAGAGGGTGCCCAAATTCCTTTTGCGTTCTGAGGACTGTCATAAACCGAAAGGGGAATCCTTTTTATCGCATAATTCACCAGCGTCCAGTTGACCAAATCCTTTGAAAGCAAAATCGGCAAGCCCGGCATAAAATTAAAACTCGATGCCGTCATATAAAATGTGTCGCCCACGCGGATAACATCTGGGTCAGAATAGTCGCACAGGACAATGGGATTTGTATAAGTCATTTTTTCTCCATAATTAGATGGACTTGTGGGCAGCAATCAGCAGACTGCCCAGCAAAATCGAAAGGAATTTTATAGAAACAGTATCTATCACTTTGCAAATTTCTACAACTGTATGTATAATAGAAAAGATACTTTTTAAAGGGGGTTTTCAAAAAAGTATGCTTTTTCAGACAAAAAAAATTGCAGCCGTCTTGTGCGGCGTATTTTTGGCGGGGGCACTCAGTGCACAGACCTTGTATCCGGCAAATGGTGCAACTGATGCTGCCTATGACGCTCAACTGGTGCTGACTTTCCAGGCAGATCCGGAACTTGTTCCCGGTTCATTCATCACGATTTACGATGCAAGCGGTGCAGTTGCCGACCAGATTGCCTTTACCGATGACGAGCAGATTTTTTCAGACGGCAAAACCGTTGCCGTAGGAAGCCAGTTGGTTCGCAAAGAAGGCAAATCCGTTTATGTGCAGCCTCACTATGGCAAACTCAGTCCAAGCACACAGTATTCTGTGGAAGTGCCCGCAGATGCTATTAAAGCGGAAGGATTTAACGGCGTGGCAAAAGGTGCCTGGTCATTCAGTACAAAAGCGGCTCCTGCGGCTGTAAGTGATGGCGCAACGCTTACCGTAAACAACAGCACGGATGCGTCAAACAATGCCCAGTTCCATTCAATTCAGGGTGCCCTTTCTTTTGTTGAAAAAAATGAAGGCACATACACCATTTCTCTTGCTCCTGCAACTTACTATGAATTGCTGCACTACAACGGTACGGCAAACATCATCCTGCAAGGACCAAAAGACAACAAGCGCGGTGACAACACCATCATCAAGTACATCAACTGCAATGACATGAACCCAAAGCAGGACACCCGCGTTGTATTCCTCTTTACTGGTGCAAACCTGACGCTGGAAAACCTGACGATGATTAACGCCACTGACCCGCGCAAAGTGTACATTTCAACACAGAAAGTTGCCAGCGGAAATGCTCAGGCAGAAACACTCTTCTTCTACAAGGGTAAAGGTCACACGCTCACCGTTTACAACTGCTCTTTCAAGAGTCTGCAGGACACCATGCAAATCAGCGGCAAATGCTGGTTCTACAACTGCTATGTAGAAGGCGATGTTGACTATGTATGGGGTACGGCAGAAGTCGCTCTCTTTGAGGAATGTGACTTCCACAGCGTATACAGCCCCTTGAGCGGAAAAGACCGTGCATATATTTTTGAAACTCGCGTAGGTGAAGAAGGCCAGCCGCTGATTAACAAAGGCTATGTCCTCTACAACAGCCGCGTACAGGTGGACATGCGTCAGAACGCTTACTATGGTCGCCGTGCAACTGCTGTAGAAAAGGCAAAAGTTCCCTACTACGACCAGAGTGCAATCGTAAACGTAGAATTCTGGGGCGAAGGAAACATCGGCGACATGCGCTGGTATGTTGGCAAAGCACCCCGCGTTGTAGACGGAAGCAAGCATGTCGGCTGGAAAGAATACAATGTTTCTTTCAAAAAAATCACAGGCAAAAAGCCTTCCGACACCAGCAAACGCTACAAGGATGCCGGCGACTTGGACAAAAAGACCTACAAGGCAGAATATTCAAACCGCGATGTAATTATGAACCGCGTTTACAACATCGAAAAAGGTGTCTACGAAGACGATACACTTGCTCCTTGGGATGTAAATCAGGTTGCCCGCGATCGTGGCTACAAAGTAAAGGATTTGCCCAAAGCAAAAAAGAAGTAGTAAACTTTACGATTGCTTTTCCTGTACTCCCGACGGTATGTGCCGTTGGGGGGAACAAATTAGCACTAAAAATACAATTCACCAAAGGTTTCTACTTTTGTAGGAATATTTAGATATTGTCTTCTTCAGTTTTTATGAATTAAACCGCACTTCCGCTTGTTTCTGCACGGCGGAGATTTTTTCTGCAATCAGCGGGTATATGTCAGTGCGGCTTTGTGCAAGGGATTGCACTTTTTCCAGCATCATATAGTATTCGGTCTTGTATTTTTTCTGTGCCAGTTTTTTAAGTGTAGCAGAAATCTGACGGATATATTTTTTTGCCGAAGTAATTTGTAATGAACTATCGGTAGTTAGCCCAATCAATTCATATAATTCTTCTACTTTGGTATGGCAGACACATTTTTTCAAAACATCAGCTGCAGTTTTTAACTGACGATAATCATAGGATGCAAGGTCTGTTTCATCGGAGAGAGACAGGGTAAAAGCATCGATATGTGAAAAAACTATCGTTCGTTTATCACTTTCTTCCGATACAAGGATTTCAAAACTATCGTTCGTTAATAAACCATTATTCTGCAAGCAGATGTGATTAAATCGTCTCTTTAGCAGCATTAAAATCTGTTTTTCCACGATTACTTTGTCAATTCGCTCGCTACATTCACTTTTTGCCCGGCGTGTTGTATCTATCGTGAGAATGAATTCAATATCGGAATTTTTTCGACTGTTGCTTTGTTTTCCTCCTCGGTAGACTGTATAGCCGCTGGTAACAATGGAAACATATCCTTTTTCCAGACAAATTTTTTTCATCTCCTCAAAGGGAATGATACCGTCACTGGAATAACTAACTAATATTAGTTTGGAACGGATATGCTGAAGCAAATCGCGAAAAGTGTCGGTAGCCGTTTTCTTATAACAATAGAGGGAACGCGTCTTTATCCAGTCTTCACGGATTGCCGCCTTGTTTATCAATACACCGTTTTCGCCCAAATCCATAGGCTCTTCAATTTTATCCCACTCAGCAATGGTATTCAAAAGATGATAGTTGCTTCCATATTGGTGCTGATTATAGGGCGGATCAAGGTAGACCACATCCAGAGGCGGAAGCATGCGTACCAAAGCATTTGCATCCTGCCGAAAAACATGCACTGGCGCAGAAGAATCAATCAACACCGGTTCATGCAAGGCAATGGGCGCAAGAATACGGCCAAGTGCGTCTTTTCCATGACCGCCAAATCCTTTGTGAAAAGCCTTAAACACGCCCGACGTATTTGTATGCGTTGCCGCTTCGTAAATCAAAAGGGCAATCAAAATATGGCGGCGTGGGTCTTCACTATCAGGAAAATTTTCCTCAATAAAATTCCGGATTTTGTCCAAGGCAAGGGCATTTTGCCGCGTATAGAAAAGCCTCTCCTTATGAAAGTCCGCCTGAGACACATCATCGGTGTGAGGTGCATAGTAGCGGGCAATGTACTGGTCATCTGGTTTTGGCATCGGAAGCCCATTTATTTTTTCTATCAGTGCGGAAAATGCTTCTTTTCCCCCAAAGGCTTTTTTCCATTGCTTTTGATTGAGTGCCACAAATCCGCGGGAAAGAATTTCTGCATAGGCTTCCCAGTCGTTGGTATATACCTCAAAGCCCAGTGATTTTGCAAAACGAGATACAACGCCGCTTCCGCTAAACAAATCGGCAAATGTGCTTCCACCCCCAATCTGTACACCTGACTGCTCCAGTGCATCATAGATGAGGGAAAGTAACTTGCGCTTATTGCCGATGTATGCGATGATTTGCTTTGTCAGGTAGGGAGTATTAAAATCCATTTTATAAATTTCTAAACACGATAGATAGCAAAATTTTACTGATAGAATTCACCATTGTCAATGCAAGGTTTTTGCGATAAAATAACGCTGACTATTACAAGTCGGGAGAACAAAAAATGATTTCTGATAAGAATAGAAAAATTGCCATCACAGGCGCATTCAGCGCTCTTGTCGTCGTTATGTACATTACCGGATTAGGATATATCCGCATCAATCCGCAAATTTCTTATACAATCCTCCAGGTGCCGGTTATTCTGGCTACTATTCTGGGCGGCCTGGTTCCGGGACTCATCACGGGCTTTGTTTTTGGTTTAACCAGTCTGATTAAATCTGCCGTTATGCCCCTCAGCATGCTGGATCCTTACTTTCTGAATCCTCTCTGCTCAATTTTTCCCCGCCTGATGATTGCCCTTGTTACCTGGCTTGTCTTTACAGGCATGAACAAAATTTCCCATATGCCCAAAACTATAAGCGGAATTTTTGCGGCGGTTCTTGGTTCTCTTACCAACACTATCATGGTTTTTGCCATGCTCTGCCTCATTTATTTCAGCGAAATTGCACCAATCGTACAGAAGGCTGGTGCTAATTATCCTTCACTTGCAAACGCGGCCTATATTGCTATTCTGCTCACTTTTGCACCCGCCGCTCTGGTAGAAGGAGCAATTAGTGGCGCAGTCAGCGGTGCAGTCCTCACTTCTATGGGAATTGCCAGCCATGGCAAGGCAAAATTGAATAAGGAATCTGACGAGGAATAAAACGTGAAAATCGTCATCATCGGTGCCGGATTTACTGGCGTTCAGCTGGCAAAACGACTCATTAACGGAAAAAATGATGTTGTTCTTATCGACAACGATGAAGAAACCGTCCGTCATGCTTCAAACCGACTGGACTGTGACGTTATTCAGGCTGACGGCAACAATCTGACGACGCTTGAAGATGCGGGTTTGGCCAAAGCGGATGCCTTGGTCTGCGTAACCAGCAGTGACGAAGTAAACATGATTACCTGTTCGCTGGTTGATTCCGTCTATCCCAACTTGCTTAAAATTGCCCGTGTGCGCAATTACGCCTACTATGCAAATACTGCCGATGCTGTACAAAAACATGCAGGTGAATTCGGAAAAAACCATCGCCCTCTCTATGGCATTGACTATATGATTCACCCGGATGTTGAGGCGGCTGATGCCATCGTTAATGCGGTGGAACACGGTGCACTTACTGATTCCATACCTTTTGGCACTGACTATGAACTGGTTCGTATTCCAGTAGAAACCGGAAGTCCTGTAGACGGTCAGATTTTGCAGAATATCCGTACTCTTACCCAAAAACCCATTTTGATTGCCTACATTGAAAGCGAGGGAGAAACTTCCCTCCCCAGCGGTTCTACAGTCATCAAGGCAGATGACTGTCTGGGTATTCTGGCACGAAAAGAAGATATTCCGGATTTTCTCAAGTTGTGCGGCTCAAAAATCAAAAAACTGAATAAAATTGCCCTTATCGGTGCAGGCAGAATCGGTACTATTGTTGCGGAGCGGCTGATTCACAAAAAGAGAAGCGTTTTTAGTCGTCTCTTTGGGCTGCAGAAGCAAATTGCTCAGGATTTTGTAATTATCGACAACGATGAAACGCTGGCAAAACAAGCGGCTGAAAAATTTCCCGACACTAAAGTTTTCCGTGCAGATGCGACTGACGAAACATTCCTACAGGAAGAAGGCATAAACGACTTTGATTTGGTCATCTGTACGACCCACAACCATGAAATGAATATTGTTATGGCCGCCTTTATAGAGTCCTTGGGCGTACAAAACAGCATCTGTCTTGTTTCTTCATCGGCTTTTGTAGAAATTGCCCATAAACTGGAAATTGAAGTTGCCGTGCCCCTTCGCGACACCGTGGTAGACAGCATTATGAGCCATTTACGGGGTTCAAGCGTTACGGGCATCCATACGGTTACTGACGGCACATTTGAAATCCTTGAAATCACCATTTCCGAAAAATCACAGGTTATCGGCAAGGCTCTCAAAGACATTGCAGAAAACGGCAAGTTCCTTATCCTGATGGTACAAAAGCAAGGTAAAAGCAATTACATTATTCCGACAGGTAGCACGGAACTTGCCTTGGGTGATAACTTGGTTTTGATTACAACAAGCGAAGACAATCAACACATCCTGGAAAAATTCGGAGCGGAAAGTTAGGCTGATGAGTATTGTTACCTTTTTTAGAATCATCTGCATTATTCTTTCGATAATCGGCATTTCTTTTGTCTTCCCGATTGGAACGGCACTAATTTGTGGCGAATACAGTGTAATTCCTTCGTTTGTCATTCCCATGGCGATTGCCCTTATTCTTGGAGCAATTGCATTGTTCACAAGAAATAAAAAGAATTCCCTGTCCATTTCTCCACGAGGTGTCTTTGTTATTGTTTCCTGTGCATGGATTTCCATCAGTCTGTTTGGTGCTGTCCCCCTTGTGCTTAGCGGCTGCTTTTCCAGTTTTACCAATGCTTTTTTTGAGAGTGTAAGTGGATTTTCCACAACAGGTGCAACAATTCTTTCGGAGGTAGAAAGGCTCCCCCGCAGCATCAATATGTGGCGCTGTGAAATGCACTGGCTGGGCGGCATGGGTGTGATTGCACTTACCGTTGCACTTTTGCCCCTGCTTGGCATAGGCGGATTTCAACTGATTAAGGCAGAAACAACTGGTGTGGATAAGGGAAAAATCACACCCAAAATCACCACAACAGCAAAAACGCTCTGGCTCCTCTACTTCGGTCTTACCGCCCTGCTTGCCCTGCTTCTTAGAATTTTCGGCATGGATACAATTGATGCCATTACGTATGGTTTTTCTACTTTGGGAACAGGCGGCTTTGCCACGCGAAATTCCAGCATCGCAGCATATCAATCGCTTTCTATTGATATCATAATCACCATTTTTATGTTTCTGGCAGGCATAAACTTCAGTCTGTATTTTTATGTTTTGACGGGAAAAAGTTCCGAGGTTAAAAAAAATACAGAACTCAAAACATACCTGATACTGGCATTTATTGCCATCCTGTGCATTACGATTGCCCTTATTCCCCATTATCAGTCAATAGGGCAGTCCTTGCGATATGCCGCTTTTCAGGTAGCCACTATTATGACTACGACAGGCTATGCAACGGCAGACTTTACCTTATGGCCTTCTACGGCACAGTTTTTTATTTTTCTCCTCTTTTTCACTGGAGGCTGTGCCGGCTCAACTGCAGGCGGTTTCAAAATCGTTCGTTGGGTCATCCTAGGAAAACAGGCGCATAATGAAATGCTTCGGATGCTTCATCCCCACGGCGTTTTTACCGTCCGCCTAAACGGAATGCCAGGGCGCAAGGATTTAGTATTTACGGTCGCCGCTTTTACTTTTGTCTATTTTATGTTTGTTGCCATTACAACACTTGCCGGTGCTGTGAATGGACTGGACTTGTTCACCGCCTTTACCGCCTCACTTTCCATGGTTGGAAATGTAGGACCCGCATTTGGTGCGCTTGGGCCTTCCGCTAATTATAGTTGGCTTCCGTCCGGCTTAAAATGGTGGTACTGCTTTGCTATGATTGCGGGTCGTCTTGAATTATACGATTTGATAATATTCTTTATCCCCGACTACTGGAAGAAATAGCGATGAAAAACACACAGAAACGAGAACTAGCCGTATGCGGTTTGGAAGCAGTAAAAGCCCTCGCAAAAATGCACGGAGACAAAATCCGAAGACTGTATTTTACCAAAGACCGCAAATTTGAATTTGGCGACATTTGTAAGCAGATGGCAAGCCGCAAAGCCCCTTATAATGTGGTGGAAGATACCGACTTGGAAAAACTCTGCGGAAGCGTACATCATCAGGGCGTAGTGGCAATGATGGAACAGCCCCGCGTCATCACCCTCAACACAGACATTACCAATGAATGGTTGCACCGCAAGGAAAGTGCCATTCTACTAGACCGCGTGGGCAACGCAAACAATTTGGGTGCGATTGTGCGCAGTGCCGCTTTTTTTGGCTTTAAGAACATCATCATCCCTATTGACGAAGCCCAGAGCAGCATTACCACCAGTTCTTACCGCGTAGCGCAAGGCGGCATGGAATATGTGAACATTTATTGTATCCATTCCATCACTCGCCTTTTGCAGGCAATGCAGGGCAAAATGGTACGCTTTGGTACCGATGTTACGGCCGCCGAACCAGTATCTTCCATTCCTGCGCTTAAAAAAGAAAAACCCGCGCTCATCGTTTTGGGTAACGAAGAACACGGGATTTCCAGAGAGGTTAAACAGAACTGCGACTACCTGGTGACTATTCCTTTTGGCGAATCCGCTGACGGACAGCAATTGGAAAGCCTTAACGTTGCGCAGGCTTCTGCAATCATTCTGTATGAATGCAGAGCACGCTAAAGGCAATCACCGATTATGAAAAGAGCGGTGTAGAAAGGTAGCGGTCACCTGTATCGGGCAAAAGCACAACAATTGTCTTGCCTTCAAATTCAGGACGTTTTGCCACCTGAATAGCCGCCCACAATGCTGCACCAGAAGAAATTCCCACAAGGAAGCCTTCTGTGCGGGCAAGTTCCTTACCTGTTGCAAAAGCGTCATCATTTTCCACCGTGATGATTTCATCCAGAATCTGTGTGTTTGTTGTTTCCGGAACAAAGCCAGCACCAATTCCTTGAATTTTGTGGGGACCGGCAACACCCTTTGAAAGCACTGGAGAACCGGCAGGTTCAATAGCAATCAATTTTACGCTGGCTTTCTTAGATTTGAGGTACTTGCCAGTTCCGCTGATAGTTCCGCCTGTTCCAACGCCTGCAACAAATGCATCAACTGCACCATCGGTGTCTTCCCAGATTTCAGGGCCAGTTGTCTCTTCATGGGTCTTGGGATTCACCTGATTGGTGAACTGACCGGGAATAAAACTGTGAGGTGTGGTGCGGGCCAATTCTTCAGCCTTTTCAATTGCACCCTTCATCCCCTTTGTGCCGTCAGTCAAAACCAGTTCCGCGCCATATGCTTTGAGCAGATTGCGACGCTCCACAGACATGGTCTCCGGCATAGTCAGAATAATTTTTAGCCCATAACTTGCGGCGACTGACGCAAGACCAATGCCAGTATTTCCGCTGGTAGGTTCAATAATAACAGAATCCTTTGTCACTTTTCCTGCTTTGATTGCATCGTCAATCATTGCCTTTGCAATGCGGTCTTTTACGCTTCCTGCAGGATTAAAGTATTCCAGTTTGGCAACAAGTTTTGCCTTTAAGCCAAGTTTTTCTTCCAGATTCTTCAACTCCAGCAAGGGAGTGTGACCAATCAAATCAGTAATTTTACTTGCGATTTTTGCCATAGTAATCTCCTCTAAAAAGTACATGCCAGTACTTTTTATTTCCTATCGGAATAGTATGTTATATAATATACAGGATTCCCTTTCTCTCGTCAACTGTTTTTATTAAAAACCTTGCTGATTTTTTTGCTATTTAAATGACATAATTAAAACAGTCCGCATCCGTATTGTCATCAGTCAAATCCTGCAGTGAAACATGAGAAAGATAATCGTTTATTGCCTTGTCCAATCCTTCCCATAACTTTAGCGTCTGGCAACTCTCCTTGCGCGGGCAGATGTTTTCTGGGGTCTCCAGGCAGCTGACTGGTGCAAGACTGCCTTCAGTAATACGGAGGATTTCTGCAACATTGTAATCGCTCGGACGCTTGGCCAATTTATATCCGCCCTGAGGACCACGCACGCTCAAAAGCAATCCGAATTTGCTGAGAAGAGAGGTAATTTGCTCCAAATATTTGATGGAAATATCTTGGCGGGCAGATACGTCTTTCAGTGCCACATAAGAACCGTTATCATGCTGAGCCAAATCAATCATAAATCTGAGCGCATAGCGACCACGAGTTGATATCTTCATATAATTCCCCTTATTTCCTACTACTCTACTAAGTATATAATGAAACTTACATAAAGTAAAGTTCAAAAAGGAGCAAATACTAGCGATTCATTTCGCTTTGATGGCCTTTATCCTGATGGGAGGCAATCATTGCGCTGATTTCGTTAAAATCAGAAATCAACAAGTCGCCAAAGACCGTATTCTTGGTTGCACAGGTTGCATTACCAAATTCCATGGCCTTTTTGGGGTCACCATATTTAAGCAGTCCAAAGAGAACGCCTGCACAGAATGCATCACCACTACCGATTCTGTCCACCACATCAATGTTCTTGTAGGGTTCCTCGGTGTAGAATGTGTCATTGTCATGGCTGTACACAGTGGAAGTAAAGGAATGATTCTTGGGCGAAATGACTTCGCGCTCAGATGAGGCAATGTATTTGATGTTGGGAAAATCCTTGCAGAATTCGCGGTGCATATCCTGCAGGCTGCCTGTCTTTTGGAACATGCGGCGACAGCTTTCTTCTGAGATAAAGAGGATGTCCACATAAGGCAGGACTTTTTTTATGGTCTCGCGGGCAGTGTTTTCATCCCAGAGAGTCGCACGATAGTTTACGTCAAAGGCAATCTGTGCGCCATTATGCTTAAAACGCTTAATCATTTCAATAGCGATAGTACGCAGGTTTTCTGAAACTGCCAGGGTAATGCCAGATGTGTAGAACATTTTGGTAGAAGAATAGACACTTTCCGGCACGTCTTCCAGTTTCATCTTCCAAATAGATGAATGGCGGCGGTCGTATACAACCTTTGGCTTACGGGGATACGCTCCATTCTCATAAAAATAGATGCCCAGACGTGCGTCGGGATTGTCGTCAAAAATGATAAAGTCATCACTTACGCCACTAAAGCGGATGCGGTTCTTTACAAAAAAACCGATGTCGTTGTGAGGCAACTGCGTGATGACACCTGTGCGCAGCCCAAGCAAGGAAACGCCAGAAGCCACATTCAGTTCTGCACCGCCTGCATGCTTTTCAAAAGAGTCACAGCGACCAATACGCTGATTTGTGGGCGGCGACAGGCGCAGCATTATTTCTCCAAACGTAATCAAGTCAAAATCTTTATCTGCCATAGTGTCATCCTCCTGTGATAACCTTAGTTAATTTTCCAGCGGCCGCCGCTCCGTTCAAAGCGTGTAGCTGGAATTTCAAGAAGTCGTCCGTCTTCACCCAGCATTTTTATCATCTGGGTAAGCGGATTTACGTCAGTAATACGGAAATTTGTTTCGTCATAGAAAAGACGCAGACCCTCATTGGGCAACTTTTTTCGCGCCTCGGCATACCATTTGTATTCATAACTCAAGCAGCACAAAAGCCGGCCGCACTGACCGCTGATTTTCATGGAGTTGAGGGAAAGGTTCTGTTCCTTTGCCATTTTTATGGAAACCGGGGGCAATTTGTCGCTTACGGAGTGGCAGCAGTAGGGTCTGCCGCACACCCCCAGTCCGCCAGTAATTCTGCTTTCGTCACGCACACCAATCTGCCGCAATTCGATACGCATTTTAAAAATGCTTACCAAATCTTTGACTAGTTCGCGGAAGTCTACGCGGTTGTCGCTGGAGAAGAAAAACAATGCTTTCTGCTCTTCAAGCAAAAAGTGAACCGCTACCAGTTTCATATCCAGTTTGTGGGCGGCAACTTTTTCTTTAAATGTCTTAAAGGCATCCGCTTCTTTATCCGCAAGTTCACGGAATTTCTGTAAGTCGTCTTCATCTGCCTTGCGGTCAATCGTTACAATGTCAGCCTGCTTTATGCCAACAGGATGCTCTGCTTTTCCCAGCACCAAGGCCAAATCTTTGCCGTAGCGGGTAGGAATAATGACATAATCACCATTTTTTAGAGGAGAAAATCCTTTGGGAACGCCAGCATACACACCTTCGGAAGAATATTCCAAACGAGTACGATACAATGGCTTGGGGTAGGTAAAATCTACATCTTCTTCATAGGAGGTATCATTGTCTTCAAGGTCTTCGAGATTATCGTCTTCGTCTTCGTCTTCTATGTCTTTTTCAAAAATATCGCTCACGCTGCTTCCTACTGTCTTTCTATTCTAACTCTAAACTGCTATTAAGTCTATAATAAGTCCGTTTATTTCTTCAACCTTTGCCAAAAGCTTCAGATTTTCTTTTTGCAGATACATCATTTCGCTGGCAAGTTTGTTCAATTTTTCGTCGATGATTTTTACCTGTACCCGCGGATCAACTCTTCTGCCTTTGCGATTAAATCCCCGCCGCTGATATTTTTCCACCTCAAAGGCATTTTTTACGACAAACTGCATAAACTGCTTTACTTTCTGGCGGTATTTTTCCATGGAAGCCAAATCCTGCCGCTGCTTTAGTTCATCGCCTGCCGCTTCCACCGCATCCTTTAAGAATACAATGGCTTCTTCCGTTTCCATGCCGGCAATTTCCAGAGGCAGACCTTCCTGCACCAAGGTGGCTTCTTCCTGAGATTTAGTCAAAGCAGAAAGAAATGGCGAGGGAATGGCTTTTCCAACACCTTCCTGTTTTTTAGTTTTTTCCTTTTGATTTCTTGCCGCCTGCTGAGATGCTGCTTGTGCCGCCGCAAGATACATTGCCTGAGAGCCGACGGAATCAATTGAGGGCATTAGACAACCTTGCTGCGAATGGATCGCTGGTCATTATAGTTCTGCACGGATTGATTGAAAGCATCGTCGTCCTTGATAGAAATGCAGTGGCCATGAAGAACGACATCATCTTCTACCTGTAGACGCTTTGTAGTTACATCGCCAATTACAGCGGAAGAAGATAGCAAGGTAACGCTTTTGGGAGCAGTGATGTCTCCAATGACAACGCCTTCAATTACTGCAGATGAGGCGATGATATTTCCATGAATGCGGGATGCTTCTCCCACGTGAATATTGCTGGTGGTTTCCAGATTGCCGTCAACATCACCGTCTACACGCAAACGCCCACTCACCCGAATATCACCAGAAATGGAAGAACCTGCACCAATAACTGTGTTGATTGAAATATTGTCGATGGCCATATTATTTTGTTGTCAGCTTTACGTTGACGTATTTTGCAGGGTCAACAACATCAGAACCGATGTGCACTTCATAATGCAAGTGGGGACCCGTAGTAATACCTGTGTTGCCGATATAGCCGATAATCTGTCTTTGCGTTACAAACTGACCTTTCTGCACGTTTGAACGTGACATATGGCAGTAACGAGTATAAATACCATGCTTGTGCTTGATGATGACATAGTTACCGAAACTCATGTCATAACCAACAGTAACAACCTGTCCGTTTGCCGTTGCAATAACCGGGTCGCCGCTACGCCATGTGGAAAAGTCCAAGCCCTTGTGAATATACCACTGACCGGTAATGGGGTGTACATTCTGACCGAACTGCATGGAGATGTGTCCGATGCCGCCTTTGATGGGCCAAATATTGGGGATGTCTGCAAAAAGATTTTCCTGGCTTTCCAGCATCTTGCCGATTTCTTCGATAGGCTGAACCGCACTTTCCAGATAAGAATTGAGCATACGGATATCGTTTGCTTCGCGGGTTGAGCCAGTCACCTGTTCCTGCGTGTCAAAGAGTGATGAAAGATCAGAGTCACCCATAGATGCTCGGGAAACAGAAGAAGTCTGATTGATGCCGATTAAAGACAAAGCCTGTGAAAGCGAAGACTGAAAGCGTTTTGCCGTCTGAAGCAGACTGTTATTTTCATCACGTAATTCGTCCAGACTTGCTAAAGTCTGTCGGTTTTCGCTCATCAGTCTGCTGATTTCCGCACCAGAACCCGCTGCCTGGCGGTTAAAATAGACAAAAGATGAAACAATGCCGATGACCAGTGCCGCAGTACAAGCCAGGGCAAATACATTTGTCTGAAAGTTGACAACCTTTCCTTTTGCATGAGGAACAATCATAATCGTGAGCTTACTGTCACAAAGTTTGAAAAATTTTGAGAATACCGTTCCAATAGCCCCAAAAAAGCGGCGCATTGCACTCAAAAAAGAAGAGACCGCATTTTTCTCTAGCCGCTTATAATGACGAGTTCTAGCCATTCAGTTCCCCACAAACGTATCGACTATTATCCCTAGAATAATATACAAAGACAATTCTAGCACATTATACTATTCTCTGTCAAATTCCCCTAAAACAAAATTTGACAGATAGAAAGACCTATAGCATTATCGGCACAAACGCCAGAGGAGATGAGGAGAAACGTCAGCGTACATGGGGAAAATTAAGCGGGTTTATGCAATCTGTTTATGTCAGTGATGCCTAAAAGCAAATTTGGTACATACAAATCTTCGTCCAAGGATTCCCAGTGAATGCCCAGCCCGCCACCACTTAACTCGTAGTCATCAATCAGTTCAAGCGGGGCTTCATTCAAACGAGGAAAGAAGGCCAAAGGAATTGAAAGCTGCCGCCCATCTGTGAGAAGCAACCAGAGGTTTTCAGAATCTGACCATACTTTTTGCGCTTTTGCGCTATTGACAGAAAAATTCATTCCACGCCTCCTTGATTTTTAGAGCGTTATCATGGATAAAGTGCTCAATTTCTTTCAGTTCCTTTGCAGAAAATCCAATATTCTCCGCCAAAGAAATTCTATCCGTCAGCCAGTATTTTGCCAAGGCACCATGCTTGCGCACGTGAATATGACACGGTTCGAGTGGCTCACCTTCATTTGAGAAGAAAAAGAATCGATAGCCATTTACTGTAAAGACGCTTGGCATAGAAATAGTGTAGCATAGATTCTATTTTTCTGCCAAGAAAAATGTCAAAGGCTACTGTGTTTCGGAAATTTTTTAATACTTTGAACGGCGCGGAGATGTGAGGGGGGGCTATTCTAACATAAATCCTGCACCAAAACCATTGTATGAACCTATATCACTATAGCGTTTGAAACAGTAATATGCGCCAAGCAGTAATTGGTTAATATGTACATCTACGCCGAGTTTGATTTCAAGACACGCGCCCGTTCATCTTGAATATCACATTCATCCAATGCCTTCCACATCAAAAACTGCTCTTCGGCAGTCATCGGTTGTACTTGTGGCGTTACGGAAAACCCTTCGCTGAACAAATTGTGTTTCTCCCATTGCGCCAAATATTCCGCATCAAGTTCGTGCGTCGTTCCCAGATACCGCACATCAACATACCCTTTGTAGCCGTGTACGGGGTCGATGAAGAAGTATTCTTCTGCAACAAGGGGGAGGGGGAGAAAGAGGATAAGAAAGAAGAGGTGTTTTTTCATGGTAATTAATCTTTTTAAACTCTTTGTACACATAGCAATCAATTTGTAACATATCTAGTAATTCCATTCGCTCCAAGACCCGCGTGGTGCATTTCCACCACTGGTCATGTGTGATTTTGCATACGGAACAGGACTATTATTTGGATATAAATTTTCAAATTCTTTACGATTAAGAATTCTTTTTATTTTTTCTTTGCGTTTAGCATCTATATTTTTATTTTTTGCAGCTTTTTCAAGCCAATATTCTGCATTTTGATAATTACCGCTATCGTAAAAGTCCATTCCGAGTTTATATTGTATGTCAACATCGCCATCAGTTGCTCTGCTTTCTAAATTTTGTGAGTCAATTTTTTCAAAAATATCTGAAATTTTATTTGCCATACTCTTTCCTTGCAGTTTATTTCAGTACACCGATTTCTTTGTAGTAGCGAATCGCACCATCGTGAAGTGGCAAACCTGCAATATCTTGGACTGCTTTTTGAGGGGTCAATCCTTTTAGATTGCGCTGAATCTCGCCCAGTTCGTCAATGTGCTCCCAAAGCGTCTTTGTCAATTGATAGACAGTTTCTTCATCAAGGTCTGTTGTCGTAAACAACAACATTTTTATAGCGGATGTTTTTATATCGCTGCTTTGATTTGGATAGGTGCCAGCAGGGATAATGCAAGTTGTATACCATGGGAAAGTTTTTTGTAATTCGTAAATCACATCATCGTCAACAGTAAGCAATTTGCATCCATTTGTACAAGCAACTATGATAGATGATATTGGAAAACCTCCCATTACCCATGCACCATCAATCGTGCCGTTTATTAGCCTTGAACTCGCATCACCGAATGCAATATATTCTGCTTGAAAATCATCGGGATAATTTAGTCCTGCGCGGTAAAATGATTCTGACATTCTCCTTCTACAGCCGAGCCTTTGTTGGCAACAGCAAAAGGATGACCTTTTACATCTTGTAATTTGGTAATACCAGATTTTTGCGAAACAATAATTTGATTAAATTGCGGGTATAATCCTGCAATAACACGCAATTTTTTATTTTCATGGTCTGTGAACAAATCCAAGCCATAGTAACTCTGAAAACAATTTGAGCTGATAGCTATAGAAACATTTGCATCTCCGTTACTGACTTGTATTAGATTATCTATCCCTCCGTTTGATGCGCGGCTATCGGCAATAACAAAATCGATATTTTTCTCCCACATACGACTTATTGCAGCACCCACTGCATAGAGTGCTCCACCTTGTGTTGCTGTAGGAAATTGAATATATATGTCGTCATGTTTACCTTCTATTCGTTTTAGTGCAATTTTTGCTTTTTCATAGTTTTGTTTTGCAGCCATTTCATACCATTGGCGTGCGTCAGAATAATATTTCGCATTCTCACAATTAACACCACTTGTATACTGTATATACATATTACCTTTTCTAGTAAGTTCTTGAACATCATCTACTTGATTAATTTCTTTTGTTTGCAAAAGCATTTGTAAAATAGGTATTGGGTTTGATAAATCCTGAGAGTATGTGAATATATAGCCGAATGCTGTTGCTGGAGCGTTATCAATATGTTCATAAAAAGCATCAAAAGCGTCTATTTCTTTTTGCGAATAAGCCTCTTTTCCGTATCTTGTAAGCCAGTGAGCACTCTCATTTAAAAAAGAGCACATTGAATTAACTAAAAGTCCATTTAATTCTTTTTGATCTTTTTGAGTGCTATCTTTTGGAGCAATATTATGTATCGTTTTGTACCTATATCCATCAGGATGGGAATAAGAGCAATATTCAATAAGGCCATTTTTCATAGTTAAAATGACACTTTTTTCTTCAATGGGAGGAAAATGAACAAAAGAATCTTTTCTGACAGAAACCGACCAAGGCTGTGACTGCTCGGATTCTTTTGTAAACACTTTGTAATCTATCGTTGTGTATGGGTAGTGCGGACGATTTATTTCTTCAAAAAATACATCCACAATATCAGTATAGGTTAGTTTTGTCTGATTAGTCGTTGCTATGACTTCTGTTTCTGCAAAAATTCTTGCTGATAGTAGAAGTAATAAGGGAAATATGAATTTTTTGTACATTTTCATCTCCTAATGTTGTGTTTTTGATTAATTTTTATGTTCAGCAATCCATGTAAGCAGAGGCTTTAATTGATGTCGTTGGGCATCTTCATACCAATCATTTGTTAGGAGATATTGTTTTTCATAAATTGTAAGAATTGTTGTTGGACTATAATAACGATAAACTTTCTTTTTTGAGTAAGGAACGAGCATGGGTACAAAAAGTCCGAATGTTTTTTTGCAATAGTTTGCATCTTTAAGATTTTCAATTTCTTGTTCAGAAATTTTTCCGCTTTCGAGTAACGGTTTTAAAACAAACCTTGCAACTTCGCCAATCTTCATTTCTTCAGTCATTTTCATCATTTCCTTTCTCAAAAACTCAGCAATTACATACTACACCCATTTTGTCAGAAATTCCACACTTTTATTGGAAATAGTCAGAAATTTTTTAGATTATTTTTTTATGAGTGATTTTTGGCGCAGAGTTGACGAGGAGCTGGAATTTAAGGGAATGAACAGAGCGTTTTTGGCAAAAAAGTGCGATTTTAGTTTAACGAATATCGGGCAGGGCATAAAATTAGGTAGCACACCATCCGCAGAAACCGCTGTAAAAATCGCCCAAGTGCTCGGCGTTTCCGTGGAATATCTGATTACGGGTTTTTCCTCACAAGCCATAACAAAAACTGCACAGGAAGAACAAGAGCAACTCCGTCTGTACCGCAAATACCACGAATTATTGCAAAATTGTGAAAAACTTTCTGTCAAAGAGCAAAATGCCGTTAAATATCTTGCCCAAAATCTCGCCGCGGAATAATTTTCATCTTACTTGATTTTTATGCAAATTGTACCATAAGTACTGTATTTTTTCCTATCACTACTGCACATTTTTTATTTTCGTGCTATACTTAACATGGAGAAAATACTATGGAATATGTTGTTCAATTTACGTGGGATAGCGAAGCAGAAGTGTGGATTGCGCAAAGTGATGACATTCCAGGGCTCGTGCTGGAAGGCGGCTCGTTGGATGCGTTGATTGAGCGCGTCCGTTTTGCCGCACCAGAGTTGTTGAATTTGAATAAAATGAAGAAAATCCCATCTATTTGCTTTCGCGTGGAGCGGCACGAAAAGGTCTTTGCGTAAATGGCAGAATATGAAAAGAAGGTGCGCGCAATTTTGTTGCAAAACGGCTGTAGTTTTGTACGCCGTGGTAAAGGCGACCATGACATTTATTACAGCCCGATAACCAAACACAATGTTACGGTAGATTCAAAAATTAAATCACGACATACTGCAAATGCCATAATGAAACAATGTGGTATAGATTGGCATTTTTAATTGCATATTTTTCACTTTGGAAAATTTTACTGTGGTAGAACTGTCGCAGTGCAAACTAATTATTTGACATCTACCTATACCTATGGTATTATTAGAGTAGACAACAAAATAAATAAGTTGTTTATGGCAATGACTTGCCAAATTCATTTCTAGGAAAAGCCAATGCAGTTTTTTGATACTCACGCCCACATCGGGCTTATATACGATGACCCCATTGAACAGTTGCGCGTCATCCAACAGGCAAAGCAAGCAGGTGTAACCCGCATCATCAGTATTAACAACAGCCTGCATGACTTTAAAAGCGTTTACAGCACCCTCAAATCTGTAAGCGGAATTTATCATGCTGTCGGTGTCGCTCCGTCAGAAATCGTGAATCCCGGACGCGACTGGGTTGCCACGATTGAAGAAAGCGTAAAGCTGCCCAACGTTGTTGCAATCGGCGAGACTGGGCTGGACTACTTCAAGCAGTATGGCGACAAGCGCACCCAGATAGAAATGTTCATCACTCAACTGGAACTGGCTCAGAAACACAATCTGCCCGTGATTATCCACAACCGTGACGCAGGAAAGGACATTTTTGACGTGCTGACTGAGCGTATTCCCGAAAGCGGCGCGATTTTTCACTGCTACAGCGAGGATGCCGCCTACGCAAAAAAATGTCTGGATGCGGAACTGAATGTATACTTCTCATTTGCAGGAAACCTGACCTACCGCAACGCGCGCAATCTGCATGAAACCGTGCTTAACATTCCTCTTGACCGCGTGCTGATTGAAACAGAAAGTCCCTTTATGATTCCCGCGGAATTCCGGGAGAAAAAACGCACCATGCCCGCATACCTTCCCAGTACTGCCCGCTTCCTTGCCGAAATGCTGGAAAAGCCCGTGGAAGAAGTGGCCGACCAGTTGTGGAAGAACAGCTGCAAGGTCTTTAAGCTGCCGGAATAAGGATTACGCGTCTCCATGTGCAAAGAAACTGGAGCGCAAAATTTTTATTGACTAAATTAAAAGGGGGGGGTAAAATCTCCGTAGGAGATGCGTTTGAATTTACTTAAAATTCTTACTGCATTTCCACGGAGGTCTTTATGAAAAAATCTTTGGTTGGATGCATTGCCCTTTTGTTTGCAACGATGTTCTTTTGGGTTTCTTGTGGCGATGATTCAGACAAAACTGTTGTTGGCGATACCATTATTTCACTCTCATCGCCAAATCTGACTGCGGAACTTACTGCATCTAGCGAGATTAAACTTTGCTGGAATTATGTTACTGGTGCAGATTCATATCGTCTTGCGCGATTTATTGATTCTGATCCCGATGACAGAGGCAGTCTTTTTAGCTCGGGCATTGTTCCTGATGGAAAAGGATATACGTTTACCGATGCATCTTCTTTGGAAGATGGTGTCCGCTATCGCTATGAACTTACTGCACTTACATCAAACGGATATACAGAAGCAAGAACGCTCTACCTTAAAGACAGCAACACTTCTTCCGTAACGATTACATATGGAAATCTTTCCAAGGCAGCAAACCTTTCAAATAGCCTTTACCCTGTCTCTGCCAAAATCAACGGAACAGCAAAGGCAACGGTTACTTTTTATCCGAATGAAAAAGTCGAATACCGCATGGCGCTTGTTGAGTCAACAATCTCTACCAGCGAAGCAATTATCGCTCTGAAAAAGGGAGACACCGCAAACACTACGCCTTATACAACATCTGATGTAACCTATAATGGCACAGAAAGCGACACCATCACTATTTCTGGTACTTATAAGGTTGATACCCCCTATTATGTTGTGGCACTTGCACGATTTAAGGACACGGAAAGTTTTGGCAGCGATTGGACATATCTTGGCACCCCCTATGGTAATCCGAATGATTCACTTACCATGAGTGAAGTAACTAAAGACGTGAATTTGGCTACAAACGCAACATTCTCTGTCCGCGGAACAAAAAAAGCAGAATTTACATGCTATCCGCTTTCACAAGTAGAGTATCGCGTAGCCGTGGCAAAACCCGCTGACAGCAACTACAAGAAACTGATAAATGAAAGTATCACCGATGATGAAATAACATCCCTTACAACAACATCATCAAAAACGGCTTCTTCTTCAGGAAAAACGAGCGATACTATCAGCATCTCTGGCACTTATGAGATTGGAACGGCATATTATGCCTTTGTGTTCGTAAAATTCTCAGGTCAGAACAGCAATTACAATACAAATTGGATACGGATTACATCTGCAAGTACCCTCACGTATTTTATGTCCGATACGTTAACAAGTACTGAAGTCGGTGATTATGCAATAGTCAAGAATCCTACGCTTTCCATTATCAATAAAGATAAGGCGAAGGTAACAATATATCCAATTTCTACAGCACAATATCAAGTAGGCACAGCATCAACAGACTCTGGATATGTTTTAAATTATACGAATGTTGCCACTAGCACAGGCACGACTTCTTCTGTAAGCACGACTGTATCTGGCTCATACAGCGTAACGCAAACATCATCTTATACCTATTATTACGCACGGTTCAGAGTTAAGTTCGTCAATGATACATATTTTGGCACAAGTGAAAACTGGATTTCCGTTTCTACGACGGCAGATGTTAGAGATTACCTTTCTGTTGATGAATTTATTGCGGGAAGCCTGACCAAAGATTACATAAGTCTTTCAATTACCGATACCACAGCCACTGCCACATTCCCTGTTGATTCAAAAGTAATCTACCGCTATGCTATTATTGATACAAGCGACACGACAACACTCAATACAATACAGGGTGCAAAGGGTTCTACCACATACACCGCTGCAGAAAAAGCTACAACGCAGTATAAGCCAAGCAGTTCTGAATCACAAAAAACCGTTACCGTAAAGGGAACATTTGATGCCAGCAAGACGTACACAATCGTTTTCCTTGCGCTTGATTCTAATTACGAGAAATCTTCATATTGGTATACTTACTATAAAGTTATTCAGCCTGAGGGGGTAACGGCAAAGATTGGTGCAAGTTATACGCCAAACACTGATTCTGGAAGTACGGATAACACGCTGCTCCCTGCGGATTATGTGGCAACAGATGGTGATGGGACAACACTTACACTCCATGCAGCCGCAGACAACACCTTTACCATGACTGCAACATATAAAGATGAATCTTGGACAGTATCTGAGGGTACGTTTAAAATCACTTCTGGTAATCCTGTAAACGGCACGATAGAGATTACCATAACATCTGATTTTAATAAGGACACGCAAACACTTGAAAAGCTCTCTGAGCCTACAACCGCAACTGTTACTATTAAAGATGGACAATTTACGTATAACTTCAACACGGGAGAAAAATACACCTTCGTCCTGAAACAATAGCCGGTACGGTTTACGTCTTATAGTGCAGGTTTCTGTACCATTTTTCTTATACAGGAACCTGCAATTTTTTTACCGTTTTCTTTGCTAGGGCAAACGCATTATACATATCGTACTTGAACATCGGCTGGACAAATGAAATATAGTTGCAGCAAAAAGGCTACCGTTGCAGCGTGTCAAGCAAGCCCCGCGGTTGAG
>ERZ842401.2116-NODE-2116-length-27039-cov-5.799585_pt1 | contig 27039 bp, 11 predicted proteins | sample MGYA00521270_ERZ842401 | MGnify/ENA primary metagenome ERZ842401 (study PRJEB31892, sample SAMEA3878208) | bioreactor metagenome | biome: Moose rumen | place: Sweden | collected 2011-10 | study: EMG produced TPA metagenomics assembly of the PRJEB12797 data set... | reverse complement strand
CCCAGCGCCAAGGGCACGCCTATCCAGATGAGCAGGAACCCGAGGATGCCGCCTCCTACCTCTTTATAATAATAGTAGGCCAGATATAGCCCGAGGAAAAAGCCCGCAAAGGAAATGACTTCCTTCACGAGTCCGTTCCTCCAGCCACGGAATGTCCCGTAGAGCAGGATTGCCAGACAGATGAGTTCTATCACAGTTTCGCCTTAATCTCAATCTCCTAGAAGGTCTCGATGATGTCGCCCTCCTTCAGGTCGTTGTAGTTGACGATGGAGATACCGCACTCAAAGTTGGTGTTCACCTCCTTCACGTCGTCCTTGAAGCGCTTCAGGGCATTGATGTCGCCCGTGTGTACGACGATGCCGTCGCGGATGACGCGAGCCTTGTTCGTGCGACTGACCTTGCCCTCGATGACGTAGGCACCAGCCACGGTACCCACCTTCGAGATATGGTATACTTGGCGCACCTCCACCTGGGCGGTGACTTCCTCCTTGATTTCCGGCGAAAGCATGCCCTCCATGGCGTCCTTCACCTCCTCGATGGCATCGTAGATGACGCTGTAGAGGCGGATATCGACGTCCATCTGCTCGGCCAACTTACGTGCGGCAGCCGAGGGACGAACCTGGAAGCCTACGATGAAGCAGTTCTCGGCAGCGGCAGCCATGTTCACGTCGCTCTCGCTGATTTGGCCCACAGCCTTGTAGATGACGTTCACCTGAATCTTCTCTGTCGAGAGTTTGATGAGCGAATCGCTCAGGGCTTCGATGGAGCCGTCGACGTCGCCCTTCACGATGAGGTTCAGCTCCTTGAAGTCGCCCAGTGCGATGCGGCGACCGAGTTCGTTCAGGTCGAAACGCTTCATCGTGCGCAGACCCTGCTCGCGGGCCAGCTGCTCGCGCTTGTTGGCAATCTCGCGGGCCTCTTGCTCCGAATCCATCACGTTGAAGGCGTCGCCGGCAGTCGGAGCGCCGTTAAGGCCCAGGATGATGGCCGGCTGAGCCGGACGGGCCTCCTGAATGCGCTCGTTGCGCTCGTTGAACATGGCCTTGATCTTGCCCCATGCCGTTCCGGCAATGACCACGTCGCCCTGACGCAGCGTACCGTTGGAGACGAGCACCGTGCTGACATAGCCGCGACCCTTATCGAGCGAAGACTCAATGATGGAGCCGGTGGCCTTGCGGTTGGGATTGGCCTTCAGGTCGAGCATCTCGGCCTCGAGGAGTACTTTTTCCAAGAGCTCGTCGACACCGATGCCCTTCTTGGCCGAAATCTCCTGACACTGGTACTTGCCGCCCCACTCTTCGACGAGCAGGTTCATGTTGGCCAAGTCCTCACGAATCTTGTCAGGGTTGGCACCAGGCTTGTCTATCTTATTGATGGCGAACACCATGGGCACATTGGCAGCCTGTGCATGGGCTATGGCCTCCTTGGTAGTAGGCATCACCGAGTCGTCGGCTGCAATGATGATAATGGCGATATCGGTGACTTGTGCACCACGGGCACGCATGGCAGTGAACGCCTCATGACCAGGGGTATCGAGGAAGGTGATCTGTCGACCGTCCTTCAGCTTCACGTTGTAGGCACCGATGTGCTGCGTGATGCCACCGGCCTCGCCGGCAATCACATTGGTGTTGCGGATGAAGTCGAGTAGCGAGGTCTTACCGTGGTCGACATGACCCATCACGGTCACAATCGGGGCACGACTCATCAGATCGTTCTCGTCATCGACCTCCTCGGTGATAGCCTCTTGCACCTCGGCAGAGACGTATTCGGTAGTGAAGCCGAACTCCTCGGCCACCAAATTGATAGTCTCGGCATTCAGACGCTGGTTGATAGACACCATGATGCCTACCGACATACAGGTGCCGATGACCTTCACCACGGGAACGTCCATCATCGTGGCCAACTCGCTGACGGTGACGAACTCGGTCAACTTCAGCACCTTGCTCTCCGCTGCCTGCGACTCCATCTCCTCATGCATGCGCTCGGCCACAGCATCGCGCTTCTCCTTACGATATTTGGCACCCTTCTTGTTCAGGGCGGTCTTCGAGGTCAAACGGGCCAATGTTTCTTTCACCTGACGGGCCACATCCTCTTCGTTCACCTCCAAGGGCTTCATGACGGGCTTAGCAGCCTTCTTCTTATTCTTGCCACCCTGCTGTTGGGGCTGTTCAGAGAAGTTCTGGTTGCCGCCCTTATTCTTTTTCTTGGCACCGCTCGACGGGTTCTGCTGCTTGGCAGCTGCCTCGATGTCCACCTTATCGTTGCGGATACGCTCGCGCTTGCGCTTCTCACCGTTGTTCCCAGTAGCACCACCGCGCTGCTGGGCAGCTTTCTCCTCGCGCTGTTTGCGCTTCTCCTCCTTCGACTTCTTCTTCGGACGAGTGCTCTGATTCAAGGTCGACAGGTCAATCTTGCCCAGCACGTTCACTTTCGGAGCCAGTTTAGCCTCACTCTTCAAAGTGTAGATGGCAGGCCCCTGACCGACAGTAGCAGGGGTTACAGGCTCCTCGGGAGCATTCTCTTCTGCCGGAGCGTCTTCTTCGTCCTGAAGTTCCTCGTCGTCAACTTCGTCCTCAACTTGTTCCGGCTCGTCATCGGCCACGGGTTCAGGCTCCTGCTTTACTACAGGCTCAGCCTTCTGTTCTACCACAGGTTCTTCGACCTGTTCCACCTTCGGTTCTTCCACCTCTACAACCGGAGTTTCGGCAGTCGTTTCCGGTTTTATTTCAGGCTCAGGCTTCTGAACCTGAGCTGTCTTGGCCACAGGCTTCGGCTTCCCGATGCTGTCCAGATCAATCTTTCCTAAAGGAGTGTAGGTCTGGCGCAGCGGAGTCTCCTCAATTTGGGGCTTCACGGGCTCCACCTTCTTTTCCTTCTTCTTTGGGAAGAGGTTGGCGGCCTGTGTCTTCACGGCTTTGTCGCCGCTGAACTCACTGACCAGTGCCTCGTACTGCTCGTCTGAGATCTTGGTGTTCGAGGTGGCATCGTCGCGAATTTCGCCCAGGCTCTTCTTGTTTCTCAGGAAATCAACTGCCGTTTGAAGTCCTATGTTCAGTTCTGTTAATACTTTATTTAGTCTAATTCCCATAAATACTTTTGTGTTTTATTCAAATTCTGCTTTCAGCACCTCTATCAGATGGTCGACGGTTTCTTCCTCAAGGTCGGCCTTTTCAATGAGCATCTCGCGCGGAGCGTTGAGCACAGCCTTAGCCGTATCGAGACCGATGGCTTTGATGCTGTCGATAACCCACTGGTCGATTTCGTCGCTGAACTCGTCGAGGTAGATATCCTCGTCGTCATCGGCACCTTCGGGCACCACACGGAATACGTCGATGGTATGCTCGGTAAGCATAGAGGCCAGCTTGATGTTGATGCCGCCCTTACCAATGGCCAAGCTCACCTCCTCGGGCTGCAGATAGACTTCGGCCTTATGGTTCTCTTCGTCAAGTTTGATGCTGGTCACCTTGGCAGGCGAGAGGGCACGCTGAATGAAGAGTTGGATGTTGCTCGAGAAGTTGATGACATCGATATTCTCGTTCTGCAGCTCGCGAACGATGCCGTGCACACGGCTACCCTTCACACCCACGCAGGCTCCTACAGGATCTATGCGGTCATCGAAGCTTTCCACGGCCACCTTGGCACGCTCGCCCGGCATACGGGCCACGCGACGGATGGCAATCAGACCATCGTTAATCTCGGGCACCTCAGCCTCCAGCAAGCGCTTCAGGAAATCAGGGCTGGTGCGCGACAGGATGATGCGTGGGTTGTTGTTCTCGTTCTGCACCTCCTTGACGAGAGCACGGATGGTCTCGCCCTTGCGGTAGTTGTCGGCAGGAATCTGCTCCGACTTCGGCAAATGGAGTTCGTTGCCCTCATCGTCCATGAGCAGCACCTCGCGCTTCCACATCTGATAGACCTCGCCTGATACGACGGTTCCCACCTTGTCCTTGTACTTCTGATAGAGGGCATCGTGATCCAGTTCCAGAATCTTCGAAGCCAGTGTCTGGCGCAGGTTCAAGATGGCACGGCGGCCAAACTTCTGGAAGTCAACCTCTTCCGACACCTCTTCGCCCACCTCGTAGTCGGGCTCAATTTTCTGAGCCTCTGAGAGGGCTATCTCCTTGTTCTCGTCGCGCACCTCGCCGTCTTCTACCACCACGCGATTGCGATGAATCTCGAAGTCGCCCTTGTCGGGGTTCACAATCACGTCGAAGTTCTCGTCGCTGCCGAACATCTTGGCCAGCACATTGCGAAAGCTCTCTTCGAGCACGCTCACCAGTGTGGTACGGTCAATGTTCTTGGTCTCCTTAAACTCTTGAAAGGTCTCAAACATGCTGGGACCTTTCGCATCTTTTCTTGTTGCCATTTCTATATTTTTTCTATTTTACTTTTTTGCTATTTGACTATTTGAAATTCAGCACATATTTCGTCGATTTCACCTCGTCCATCGAGAATGGCTTGTCCACCTCGACCAGCACGGGGCGCTTCTTGCCATCAGGAACCTGCTTTTCCTTTGTGGTGACAACGAACTGCCGTCCTTCGACGCTCTTCAGAATGCCTGTCAGCTTTTTGCCGTCTGCCGTAAGCACCTCCACTTCGTCGCCCACATGGTTCTGATACTGTTGTTCCACCTTGAAGGGCTGTCCGATGCCAGCCGAGCCTACCTCCAGCTCATAGTCGTCCATTTCTTCGCCCAACTGCTCCTGCAAGTAGCGGCTCAGTTCGGCACAGTCTTCGATCCACACGCCTTCGGCATGGTCAATCTCCACGGCGATGCGGTCGCCGTCCATCATAATGTCTACCAGGAAGTAGTTGCCCTTCTTGAGCCACTCTTCCACCAACGTCTTAATTGTGTCCTTGTTGATCATTCGTGATTGATTTATAACAGAAATGAGGAGCTTTTGTCAAGCCCCTCATTCCACTGAACGCTGCAAAGGTACTACATTTTTTGCATACTACAAACAATTTTGGCGAAAATTGAATGAATTATGGCCATAATTGCGAAAATTATGGCCATAATTCTATGAAAAAGTAGTTTTAGTTCTGTTTAAAATCCAATCTTTCCTTTCCAGTTCAGATACCAGTTCTGCTGATTGTTCAGGTCTTTCTTGATTTCGCCCTGCACCTGGGCAGCATTGTCTTTACCACGACGACCATAGATGATCTTGGTCATGGCAGCTCCCGGGTTGGGCTGTCGCAATGCATAGCGCATCACATCGTAGTAACGAGTACCCTCGAAAGCAAACTCCAGTGCGCTCTCATTCAGAATCAGACTGTCGACGTAGGCTTGCTGATCGGCCACAGGCACACGATTCATCACGATAGTATCCTTCGTGGTTCCATCGTCCAGTGTAATCGTTCTGGTCTCAGGCACTGAGTCGGTAAATGAATAGTACTCGTTGTCGGGAGTCCAGCCTGAACCACGGCTATGCATACCCATTGTGTTGCCCGTAATCGACACGGTAGTACCGGCGAATTGCTCAGGCAGCAACAGTTTGTATGATCCTGTAGAGAACTTGAACTTCGACAGGAAGTCGATAGAGTCGGTCTTGCTATAGAAGGGATAGATAGAGTCGTTCATCACCTTATCGTTGATACCGTTCGACAAAATCTGGAAAGCCATACGCGGATAACCGGCCATGTTGAGTGCTTCGGCCATGCGCAAATAGAGCATCTGCTTGCGATAGATATGCACATTGCGCGTCTGATACTTGACGATGTTCTGCGTTTCAATGCGGTCACCGGTATAGTAGTCGCGTGTGGTACCTTCCTGCCATATATACTTCAAGCGGAGGTCACCCGTACGGCGCTGATTGAGACCGGTAGGAGCATAAGAGACTGAATAAGTTCCGTCAGTACGAATCTTGCTCAAACAGCAGTTCTTCTGCGCCTCAGAAATTTCAATCATATTCGTCGACGGGGTGATGCTGTACTTGTTGTCGTTCAAGCTGGTAGAGTTGAAAAGATTACGCAGTTCGCTATAGTATCCTTCGGCAGGGATAGAGTCACCAGGAATCATCGTTATCAACTCACCCTGAGATGTTGGTGTTTCTACTGACGAATCGAAGATATCAGGATACCTTGATGTCAAGGAGGTGGTATAGTTAATCGAGAAATAGCTCGACCACGTAGATGAACCGGGATTCCACATAACAGTGCTCAAGCCTGTTGAATAGAAACCACCCGTGCCATTGCGCTCCGAGATATACTTATAGTAGTTCAATGCGGCCTGGCGGTAGTACTCCTTGTTCTGCGTGTAAGAAGCCAGCCAGAGGTAGAGTTCACCACGGAGAATACTCAGTGGGAAGTAGAACAGGCTTGAAGCTGTGCCGCGAATGGTACGATAGCCAGGGAACTTACAGTTGTACTCTTCAGGAATTCCACTGAGATCGTTCAGGAAATAACGGCAGACATCTTCCACAGAATAGAACGGGTAGTCACGCTCAGCATCGTCCTTCGTCAGGATAGGATCAGTGACAAATGGCACCCGTCCGTAGACCAGGGCCAGCTGCAAATAAGTCCATGCGCGGAAAGCCTTGACGGCAGCATACTCCTTCATGAAGATGTTCTCATTGCGGTTATTCTTCATGTCGGGATTGACATTCGCAAGGAAGTAGTTGCAGTTGTTAATAATCTCATAGTAATCGCGAGGGCTATTATACTTATTGTCGTCGCTAACGTTGAACTCAGCCAACTCGCGCAGGTCATTGCTGGCATCTTTGGTCAAAGTCACCAAGTCGCCTCTCACCTCGCCAAACAGAATGGTGCGGTCGGCAATCACCTGCATCTTATTCATAATACCAGTCACAGAATAGATCGTATCTACAGCATTGTTCAAGTGGGCCTTGTCAGCATAGACCACATCCTCTGACTCTTGCTCGAAGAAGTCCTCACAACCAGCAAAGAGGAAAGCGGAAAATGGAAGGAGGAGAGAGAAGACTCCTGCAACCACCTTGTTATTTATCTTTGTAATCATAATTATTATATTTCAATGATCAATTTTCAATTACAGATTTATCTTCACACCAGCAACCACCGAACGGCTTTGTCCCAGCAGTCCGAGATCGATGCCCTGGCCAATGACGCTTGAAGTCATGGTGAACTCAGGATCGGTACCCAGATACTTCGAGAAGGTGAGCAGATTGTTACCCTGAATCCAGAACTGCAGTCCCTGAATGTACTGCGACTTCAAAGGCAAGTCATAGCTCAGCGTAACGGTCTTCAGACGCAGATAGCTGCCGTCCTCAATCCAACGGTCACTGAAACGGGCATTGCCCATCGGATCCTGGAAACTGACTCGGGGGATACTGGCCGTCTGGCCTTCTGCCTGCCAACGGGCATTCAAGGCTGTAGACTGGTTCATGAAGCGGCTGCCCGACTCCATCTGTGAGCGCATGTAGTTGTAAACATCATTGCCCAGCGAGTAATTGAAACGAACGTCGAGCTTCAGGTGCTTCCAAGCAATAGAGGTGTAAATATTACCAAAGATGTCTGGGTTCGGATCGCCAATAACAGTTCGGTCATCATCAGTGATCTGACCATCACCATTCAGATCATCAAAGTGCACGTCGCCGGCACCGAAGTAGTTCCTGTCGACACCATTTTCTGCCAAGAAATACAGGCCCTTGGGATCGGCTGTACCAGCAGCCATGGCTTCCTCGGTAGTAGAGAACACGCCCAGCGTCCTGTAGCCGTAGAACAAGTTGGCAGCCTGTCCCACCTGTGTACGAATGGTGGCACCATAGACTGTATTGTCGATATACTCTGCACCGTCAGGCAGCGCCGTAATCTTATTCTTATAGTGACCTGCGCTGGCACCAATCTGCCACTGCCAGTCTTTCAGGGCCAACACCTTAGCCGTGAAGTTCACGTCGAAGCCTTCATTCTGCAGCTTACCGTCGTTTGACCAAGCCTTGTCCTTACCAGAAAGGAAGCTTACTGACTGAAGAGTAAGCAGATTGTCGGTCGTTGAACGGAAGTAGTTCAGTCCTACGCTCAGACGATTGTTCATGAAACTACCCTCCAGTCCGGCATTCAGTCGGCGAGTGGTCTCCCACTGTATCTCGGTATTGCCGATGCCACCAAAGGTAAGACCGGAAATGGCATGCAAGAACAGACCTGCCTTGAAATAGCTGCGCGCAGCATAGAAATCAATATCGTCGTTACCACTGACATCATAGCCCACGTTCAGGCGCAGATAGTCAATGCCGTCGACCTTGGCCATCCAGGGCTCGTTGCTGATGACCCAAGCTGCCTGTACACTGGGGAATACGGCCCAGGGCACACCGGCCATCTTCAGTCCGTCGGCATTTTTGCCAAAACGTGAAGAGCCTTCAACGGTCAAGTTAGCCTGCAGATAATAGCGGCTCAGATAGTCATACTCTGCCTGAGCATACCATGCCAACGAGTTCCAACTCTCATTGATACCAGTCACTGAAACATCTTTCAGGTCCTTACGCATGAACGGGGTCTTATCGTTACCTGTGTTGTAGCCTAACTGTGAATTAGAACTATAGCTTTCCCAGTTGATACGAGCGCCACCGAACAGATGCACGAAGTGTGCACCGTAGCGATTCTGCCAGTCAAGTCGGGTGTCGCTCATCACCGAATTCTGTCTTGAAGCCAGCGAGCGCACCTCGTTGTCACGGTTGGCACCAATGCTCTCCACATAGTATGACGGAGTTCCGTTGACAGGGATGTAGAACATCTCATTGGTATTCACCAGGTTATAGCTGAAGTGTTCCTGCAAGAAGATATTACGGGTAAACTGGTACTTCGGTGTTACCGTAAGATTCAGCATAGAGTTCTCAAAGCGGTTCTTGTTTTCAGCATCACCATATTCATTAATGGCAGCGGGGTTACCCAAACGCCAGTTATAGCCGCTGTAGTTGGCCAGTGCCTCGTTCAGGTAGTCCTCGGCATCAATATTATAGTGGCTCTCTGAGAACATACCACGACCATAGCTGTAGGGGCTCAGGAAGGGGCTCTTCACATATGCCAAGAAAGCAGGCGAAGTGGGAGTGCCGCTGTCGTAGTTTTCAGGTGCGCCGTCGTTACGGATGTTGCGAGTCTGGTTAGAGAACGAAGCATCGAAACGCACGTCAAGGTTCTTGGTCAGCGAGATATCGGTATTGAAGCGAACGCTCAAACGATCCATATCGTTGTATTTCAGCGTGCTCTGTGCCGATGAATAGCCTACCGACAGGTTGTAGTTGGCCACAGCGTCACCACCTTCTACGTTAATACCGTAGTTCTGCGTAATGGCAGTATGATAGACCAGGTCTTTCCAGTCGGTGCTCTGGTGATAGAGCGGATAGTAGTAGTTCTGCTGTCCGTTGTCCAGAACCTGGCGCTCGTCCAGGAACTTGAACGACTGAAGCTTGGTGTTCGTAGTCTTCAGCATTTCTGATGCATAGCCACGATACTCATCAGCATTCATCACAGGAAGGAACTTAGGCTTCAGTGTTACGCCGGCCGAAGCAGTGGCAGTAATACGGGTAGCCATCGACTTGTTGCGGCGGGTCTGAATCAGAATCACGCCATTGGCCCCCTTGGCACCATAGAGAGCCGTACCATTGCGCATCACGGTCACCTTCTCGATGTCGGCAGGATTTATACCTGTCAGAATATCATTGAAGAATCCGTCGTGCAGCAGGTCACGATTATACTGCTGGTCGATAATCACATCATCAACCACAACCAACGGCTGTGCATTGACGTTCAGCGAGTTCAAGCCCTGCATAAACATCACGCTTCCCACGCCGGGAGTGCCGCTTCTGCTGATTGTATGCACCTGAGCACCCAACTGCTTCTGGATTTCATCTTTGATATTGATGGCACCAGAATAATTGAAATTGCTGGCAACAGCATCACCGCGCACATTGGTCTTGGGCGCATATTCAGATGAGAATGTTGTCGGATAGAGGTAGGCCACCTTCTGCTTCTCCCCCTTCATAAGACCAATCTGGATGGGGTTGTAGTCAGGCGATGACACAAAGATACTCGTTGCGAAGACGGGCAACTTCAGCTCGTACGATCCGTCGTCCTCGGTCAGCACACTGTATCCTTCTATCTGACCTGCACGAACCATAGCACCTGCCAGAGGTTGCTGGGTGGTTGCATCGCGCACAACTCCCTTGACGACTCGTGTCTCATAGTTTTTCTGTTTCACTGCAAAGCCGCGGATGGCAGTCTGCGAACCCTCTTCTTCTGAATCATCATCTTGAGCACTGACGGTCAGAGGAAAAGCCATCAACAGTGATAGTCCAAATAAGATATATCGTTTCATATACATATTTTCCTTCATATTAATAGGTGAATATTAGCGACGCATATAGAAAGTTGTGGCCTGAGGTGTGTCGCCATGAGGCTTCATCAGCATAGCGGGTTTACCTTGGTCATCAGTGGGTATTTTGCTGCCGGCCGGTACAACACCTTCTTCCATTGTGCCATGAGGCACCAGCAGAATACAGTCAATGCGCATATTACGGGTAAACGTTCCTCTGTTCAACTCACTGTTGCTCACACGTGTCTCCACATCCAGCGTCACAGAAGGCTTCGTGTCATAATTATACAGGCCATAGTTCGTTACGGGGAACTTGAAATCGCTTGCCAGTTGGATATAGCCCATCGAATTGGCATCTGTCGTAACTTCGCTGACAAGTCGCTCCGTCTTCGTAGAGCCGTTTTCTTGCTTGTAGTTCAGTGTGATGCGCAGTTTGGTAGGAACGCGCTGGGCTTCGGGAGCATTGCGGTCATAGGCGATGGCCGGAGCCGTTACGAGATAGATGTCGTAGCCAAAATTCGAGAGCACATTGTCAATACGGAAAGTAGCAGTATGGTTCTGTCGGTTCTGAACAGGGTCAAATTCAACAAATCCATTACTCCACACCCTGTCGTAGAAATTATACTCATCAAGGGTATCTCTTGAGGCATTGCGCTGAACAGCCGAGATGGTGGCGATAGAGTCACCAGCGGAATTCACTGTTTTGCTCAGTTCCCAAATATTGGCATCAGCCTCAACAAGCACATACTGTGCAAAAGACTGAAGTTTGTCGATAGGCCATTTAGCTGTAGCTTTTCTCATCAGACCATTACTGCAACTGTCTATGTCAAGTGTGTTCGCCAGCACACCGTCTGACTGCCATGCATTATAATATTCATAATAGTTGAAGGCCTGACCGCCCCAGAAACGTTTGCGCGTAACGAAGTCGCGAATGCAATTTACCGACATCAGCGAGTCATCAATCGTGATATCGCCGGCACCTTTTTCGCTTGCCTTCTCCTGATTGAACACGCCTGTATTGAAAGTACGGTTAAACACCGTTCCATTCATGATGGCCAAGCGAGGCAGGATATACTCCAGTGAGTCTTTGATCTTGCAGTCGGCAGGGTACTTGAAATATTCGCTATACTCAGTCATCAGCTGATCCCAAAGTGCATCGGTAGGTGCCACCATCCAGTACGAGCTGTCCTCATGGTTGATGTTGTCAAGATAGCTGAACAACTCATTGCGCTGTGAGAACACAGAGTCAAGATAGGTCGTGCGACCATAGTCATCAAGTCCGCCTTCCACACTCTCCTCTGGTATGAACACCTTATAATAGAAACTGGGATTGTACATAAACTCTGACAACTTTGTCAGGTCGGCATCTTTACGGATGAGCTCAAACAGATTAGGCTTGTAGTTGAGCTGGGAGCCTACTGTATAGAGCACACCGTTCTTGTAGTTCTGGTTCTTGCTCAGCATGTCCACGCCTGCTATCGTGTTGGGAGTCAGCACACCATATTTGCCGTTCATCAGTTTAATAGAGTCGTTGCTGACTGACGATACGGAATGGTTATACAGAGCAATGTGGTTCTTCACAAACTCCTTGAGCACTTGGTTCTCGTCTTCACTGACCTTGCCCTTTTCCGATTTGTAAAGCGCAATCATGTTGGCCACCTCTGCCGCCGACAAGCAATCGTTTGTCGGGGCAAAGACGGTAAACATCTGGCTGCTGGCCAACTGTTTGTCGTAGCCCACACCAGCAATAAGCGTCTTGAAATTTGTCAGATCCGGATTGCTTGAAATGGCCTCCCACAGGCTCTCATTGCTCAAGCCTGCCGGCATTTCTTCATAGTGCTCGTCCCATTTGTCGGCACAAGCGGTAAATCCCCAGACCAACAGACAACAACTCATTGCCGTTATTCCTTTGGTAAGGATTCTTATCATAGATTTCTTTCTCATGATTCAGAAATATTAGTGTTTAACGTTATACTGCCGATAAATCTTACAAATCGTCTTCCATTGCGCCATCGCCGTCAACAGCATAGACGGAACTTGGAACGATTTCAAAATAGTCGAGCATGAACTCATTGTTGTTTCCCTGCTTACCGTCACTGGCCACGCGGAATCTGAGATAGTGATCTTGGTTGGCCGTAATCATGGTCTGGCAAAGAATGCGTCGATAGGTACGCGGATTGCCTGCGAAGAAATACTTCGTACCATCACCGTTAAAGTGATAGGTGGAAGTTCCTGCGCGGTAAGCGCCCAGGTTTCTCAGCAGCTTCTGTTCCTCGGCTTTTTCTTCATCAGTCTTCTTGTTGTAGTCTGCCAGCGATTCGTCAGTCGTATAACGGTCGCCGATATAGAGCTCTGAATCCAAGAATTTTGTCATGTCAAGAGGAATACCCTGTGGAATGCCGTCGAAGTAGACCTGCATCACACCACGGGTCTCAAGGGCGCAGAATCCTAAGCGCAGCTGATACATACCTGTGTAGGGCACCGGTGGAATACGGAAGGTGAAGTCATAGTCACCGAAGATGTTCCACTCATCACCCTGCCAAGACCAGAAGTTAATGTGCGGACGGCGCATTACCACGTTACAGTTGCTAAAGGTAACACCGTCAAGATAGCCCAGAGGGAAGTAGAAGTTACGTCCGTTCTTAGGTGTCGAAGCATCATCAGGTGTATCGGCGCTGTCGTCAGCAGTAGGTCTGCCTTTCAGACGCATATCATTGGTCATCACCTCGGGGAAGATGGCCGAGAAGTCCATACGCATACGAACGTTCTGCACCTCGTCTTGAACCTTTTTCGTGAAAGCCACGATTTCGTCAACATAGAAATAGTGTCCGTTCAAGGCATCGTGCTCATAGTCTTTGTCTTTCTCAGCGTCAATCAAAGCACCGCGATGCTGATATTGACCCTCGTAGCGGCGGTTCACAAAGCGCTCACCCACCTTGTCATAGTCATGACCCAGGCAGTCATTGCCGTCAGCATCGGTCTCCCTCGTAAGCTGGTCCACTCTCATCATGGTGTGAGGCAACAAGGTAACATACCAGTCAACAGGATTAATCAAGGTTGTGCGTACGCCAAAGGCCTCGTTGACAGAACCTACGTGCATCACCAACGGGGTGAGGTCGGAAGCTCCAGGCACATAGCGGTTCAGAATATGGTAGCGTACAAATCTCTTCAGAGGATTCACATCGCTGGTCAGATTCTCAAACTTATGACCTTCACTGGCCACGTCTTCAGGATACACCGGATCATAAAGCTTACATGCCAAGTCATAGAGCGCGCGCAGATTGCCGTTGGCGGTAGAGATGCCCTCATTGGCAAAAGCACTGTTGTAGACTGAGTTCGGTTCCACAAACACGGTATAGCCATATTTCTTTGTATCAGGAACCCAAGCCACCTCGTTCCAGGTGTGCGACTTGTAATAATACTTCGGATAGTCCTTCCTGTTATAGGTGGCATCCTCCACCAAAGTGATTTCTCCATTGACACCTGTTGCTGCCAGAGCCTCATAGAATATGCTGATGGTAGGATTGTCGCGCAGAATGTCGGCGATGTAGCTGTTCGACTTCTCAATCACACGGTCGATGGGCTGCATGATACCGTTCTCCACGGAGTCGTCCTTCAGCGTGTATGACACGTGGGCCACGCCCTCGATAACCACCTCAGCCGTCAGGCTGTCAATCTCGGTTGACAGATAGCGTCCCAGCATGTTGGCCGTTGCCAGTCGGTCTTCCGACATCTCAATGGTGCTGTACATATTGGCCACCAAGTGTGTGCGTGCGATGGTGTCACAATCGGCATCGCTCAACTCACTGACGCTGCCCACTCCTTTTGTGTGCAGGTAGGCGGTAACAGCAGTATTCGACGGAATGAAGCATGTGTACTGACCATAGGCAGAGAGCAGGTCCATCAAATGAGCGCGCTCAACGATAGCTGCAAATTCGCTATACTCAGGCCTGTTCTTCATATAGTCGCTCATCATCTCGCCTTCAAATGAGTAGAAGTACTCTTCATCCGGTTCATCAGAGCAGCTTGTCAGTGACAGTCCGCCAAAGGCCAGCAGTGCCAGCATGGCGGTCAAATAATATCTTATACTTTTCATTGTTCTCATCCTTTTTAAAAATGATTGACGTTACTTAATACTGCTACTCATACCATCGCCAAAGGCTGGGTTCTGCACCAGTTTCTTGTTCACGACGGTTTCATCATAGTTGTAAGGCCAGAAGATAGCCCATTCCCACTTCGATGCATTTCCGAAGAAGTTCTGCATCAGCTGGGCATTAGGACCATCGCGATGCCCCACGGCAGAAATCAGTTCCTGAGTGTTGCCATCGCGGAGCGAGCGGCGCACCAGGTCATACCAGCGCTTTCCTTCGAACATCAGCTCGCGCTGGCGCTCTCTCAGCGTCAAGGTCTCCATCTGCGATTTGGTGGCATTCAGGTTCAGCACCAGCGTATCCGTCAGATTCGTCTGGCATACAGAGCGCTTGTTGACGGCATTGACCAGGTTGAAAATTCTTCTGATCAGCGGCTGGTTGTAAGCCACGATTTCAGCCGTGCTGCCTTCCTGCATCTGCTGGCAGATAGCCTCAGCCTCCAGCAGCATGATGTCACTCAGACGATAGATAATCCAGTTGCTGCTGGTATACCAATGCTCCACGTTATTGATCTTTGCATAGTTATATTTTGCTGAAGATGCTACGCTGGGAGTAGTACCAGTCGCATTAATCATGCAACCGCGATATACCATCTTGTAGATACACTCATAAGAGCTTGAGAAATTATAGTACATGCGGGCATCCATCTTCTTGTTCTCGTCAGCAAACACACCGCGCGAGGTCTCTTTGGCTTTGTCCTCAAGAACATAGTTAGAAGGAGCCACACGTCCCTGAACCACGTTAGAGTTACCATACCACAGACCTGCAGCTGAGTTGCTCAACATGGAGTAACCAGCTTCAGTGTTGTCGAACACCAGCTCAAAGATGGTCTCTTTGCTTCCACCAGTGACAAAGATGTTGTTGAAAGCACTGCCGAAATAGCCTGTACTGATGGCATTGTCCTCCAGAGGATATCCGTTCAGACGGTCAGACGAGGTCGATATCGTACCCGTCTTCTTGTTGTTCTCTTCGTCGTATGCTTTCTTCGATGCAATCACATCCTCAGCACGGTTGATACAATTCGTATAGTCCTTGTTCCAGAGATACATCTCGCACAGCATGGCGTTGATGGCATCGCGTGTGATGCGACCAGTCTGATAGTTTGTTTTGTTCTCAGGATAGCGGGCAATGGCATCACCCTTGATGCTCTCCAGGTCTGTGATCAAACGGTTCAGAACGGTATAGAAATCGGTTGCGGCGATTTCCACTTCCTGGTCATCATCCGTGATGGCATCCGTAACGTAAGGCACATTGCGGAATGTCCTGATCAGATAGAAATAGCACAATGCTCTCAGGGCGGTAGCTTCGGCAATGGTAGCCTTCAGCTCGCTGTTGGTATAGCCAGGGTCAACGGCTGCCACTTCAGGAGCGTACTTGATGACCGTATTACAACGGTTGATCACCCTGTAGAAGATGTCCCAAGACGTATAAGCATTCTTGGCAGTGATATTCTCTTTGAAAACATTGGTAAGATCCAAGTCGTCACCACTACCCGAGCCTGCCATCACATTCTCACTGCGGAACTCGCCCCACATCATCATGCGGCGAATGGCAGCATCCGACTCCAGTCCTGCATAGCATCCTGCGATGACGGCATCCACGTCGGCTTTCTCATTCCAGAAGTCTTCAGCGATAATCTCGCTCTGAGGCTTGATTTCGAGGAAGTCGGCGCAGCCAGCCATTGTACCTGCCAAGCAGACGGCGCATATCATATTATAAATTGTCTTCTTCATATTGTCTCGTTATTACGTTATATCGTTGTTTCGTTATTACGTCATATCGTTATCTCGTGATTACGCCGTGATTAGAAATCCACCGTCAGGCCCAGCGTGTACGAACGTGCACGTGGTGTCTGTGCGTTGTCAATAGCAGGATCATAGCCCGTATTCACGATATCGGGGTCAACGCCCGTGTATTTCGTGATGACAAACGGGTTGTTGATACTTGCATAGATTGATATGCGGTTCAGACCTATCCACTTCAGGTGTTTCTTCTTGATGGCATACGACAGCTGTGCGTAGCTCATACGCAGATATGAGCCGTCTTCCACGAAGCGGTCGCTGACCAGCGAGTTGTAGGCAATAAATGCATTGGGATCTTCACTGGTGGCAAAGGTGTGCATGGCACGTGGAATATCAGTTACGTCGCCTTCCTTGCGCCAGCGATAGTTCACGGCCTGGCTCTGGTTGTCGTTGCCGGTCATGGCCTCTGAATGCAGACGGGCCATATTCAGGATCTTGTTGCCGATACGGTAGGTGAACTGGGTGTTCAGGCGCCAGTCGCCATAGTTGAAGGTGAAGCCGAAGCCACCAGTCAGCTTAGGCAGTGAAGAGCCCAGATAGGTGATATCCAGAGCGTTGATCTGACCGTCGTGGTTCAAGTCTTCGTAGATGGCATCACCACCGCTGAAGCGATAGTTCTTACCCGTATTGTCGGTAGTATAGTTGTACACCATGCGCAGGGGGGCACCCGTTGCGTCGAGAATCAGTTGTCCGTTGGCATTGGTGGCCACAGGAGCGGTCTTACCCGAAGCCAGGAACTGCTGACGCTCAGCATCCGTCATGTTGGCGAAGGTGTTATAGTTATACTGGTAAACGCCCTTGAACTTGAAACCGTAGATAGCACCCAGCGGGTTGTGCAGTTGCACACGGCGCAGCCACTCGGCGTTGCCATAGCCGAACTTCGAGTTCAAGCCATCCAGCACATATTCATCCATCTCCAGAATCTCGTTGCGGTTGTTACCGAAGTTGGCATTCAGGTCGAAGGTGAACTTTCCGACCTTCACCAGCTTGTTGGTGTTGATGTGGAATTCCCAACCGATGTTGCGCATCTTACCGCTGTTGCGATAGGGAACTGTCGGGAAACCAGCGTTCGAAGGAATGCGATAGTTTGACAACAGCATGTTCGAGGTTGTAGAGTGATAGCCTTCCAAGGTGATGTTCAGACGGTCATCAAAGAAGCCCAGGTCGACACCCACGTTATAGCTGGTGTTGATTTCCCACTGCAGGTCGGTCAGACGAATGTTCAGAGGCACCATTGACGACATGTCCAGATAGCGGTCAGACGATCCGTACTTAGAGGTGTACAGATAGTTCTGTCCAGGCTGGCGGCCCACACGTCCCCAGCTGGGGCGCACGGAGAGCATTGAGAGCGTAGGCTTAGCCCACTTCAGGAAGGGCTCGTCAATGGCATTCCAGCGCAGAGACACTGAGGGGAAGTAGCCCCAGCGGCTGTTCGGGCCGAACTTCGTCGTACCGTCGGCACGCAGTGTCAGGTCAATGATGTAGCGCTCCTTGAAGGCATAGTGGCCAGAGAACGTGTAGTACATAGAGCGCCACTGGTTGTAACCGGAGTTCACATTACTGATGGTACCGCCGGCAGAAGGTGTCACGATGGCACCGTTGGTAGAGGGAAGACCCGTACCGCTTGTGCCCTGGCTGCTTGAAGAACCCGATGTGAGTTCGAAGCGTCCCATGACCATGGCTGAGTGGTTCTTGTTCTTGAAGGCCGGGATCAGCGTCAGCGTCTGCTTCGTGTTGATAGAAACGCTCTTTGAAGAACCTGCATACGAAGTGTTCACGCCCGACTCCCAGTTCACTGTTGAGAGCTCCTGCGGATAGAACGAGTCGTCATACTGGTTGAAGATGCTCATGTAGACCGATCCGCGCCAGTTCAACTGCCAGTGGTCTTCGTCCATGCCCAGCAGCTTGTAGTTCAGGATCAGCTCAGGAGCCATGTCGTATGTGCGACGGTCGTCCTTTGCCAAGTGAGCCTTAGCCACGGGGTTCACGTAGGTGCGCTGGTCGTTCTTGAAGAATTCCGAACCGATATATCTGCCGCTCTGCAGCATGTTGTAGTATCTGTCGGTATCCTCACCGGTGATGGGGTCTTTCTCGTAGATGCTCATGTTCGGCATCTTCTTCATGGCAATACCCAGAAGGTCGTTCGACTGTTTGTTGTTCTTCGTGTACGTCAGTGCGAAGTTGGTGCTGACGCGAATACGCTCAGAAACGTTGTAGTCCAAGTTCAGACGAGTAGAGAAGCGCTTCAGCTTCGACTCAATCATCGTACCGGTCTCATGGTCGAAACCGCCTGAGATACGGAAGGTAGCCTTTTCACCACCACCCGAGATGGTCACGTAGTGGTTCTGGCGCAAGCCCCACTGTTTCACGGCATCCACCCAGTCGGTGTTGTCGCGATACTGTCGCCATTCGGGGAACTCTTCGCCCAAGTAGTTAATCTCGGGGATGTTGGCCTCGTTGGCAGCTTCATCGTTCTGTGTGGGGTTGAAGTAGGCCTCTTTCAGCAGCATGGTGTAGTCGTCACCGTTCAGCAGCTTATAGCCGTCGGGCTGATAGGTACCGGTCAGTTTCAGTGAGTAGGTAAGTTTCGGTCTACCGCGTACACCGCGCTTGGTTGTGATCTCAATGACACCGTTACCACCCTGCGAACCGTAGACGGCCGTAGCGGCGGCATCCTTCTTCACCGTGATCGAAGCGATATCCTCAGGGTTGATGTTCAGCAGTTCAGCGAACTTCTCGTCGTTGGCACCAGCCATATCGAAGTTGTCGAGGTTCACCTCACGGATGTTGCCGTCGACCACGATCAGGGGGTTCGAGTCAGTCAGTGTTGAGAGCGAACCGGCACCACGCAGACGCATGGTAGAGCCGGAACCCAGGTTACCTGAGTTAGCCACGATATCCAGACCGGCGATACGTCCCTGCAGGGCTTCGTCGACTGAGGTGATGCCCAGACCTTCGAACTCTTTCATCGACAGGGTCTGCGAAGCGTAGGATATTTCTCGCTCAGGGATGGGCAGGCCGTTACCCGATGCGCGCTTCTTCGATTTCACCACCACCTCTTTCAGCTCGGTGGCCGACACCAGTTTCAGGTTGTAGGTGGTCTTGTTGATAGGCAGGGTCACCGTCTTCAAGCCTACATAGCTGAAGCGGATCTTATCCTTCTGGTTGCGTACCCTCATGGTGAAGTTACCATTCAGGTCGGTCAGGGCCGATTCGATGATACGTCCCGTGTTGTCTATTTCCACGACGGTGGCACCCATCAGCGGGCCCATGTCGTCGCTCAGCGTACCGTGAACTGTCGTAATGGTCTGCGCGCTGGCAGTCGTAGCCAACAGCAACGCCATTGTCATGATGACAGATTTTATCATTCCTCGCATAGCGAAGCAATTGAATCGATTACTCATATATTAGGTTCCTCCTTATTTTTTTAGATAATCAGACACCACATCGCGCCACTTTTTCAGATTGTTTGAAATGAAGAGGGGCTTATCAATCTGATGAACCATAGCATCGCTGCCCATGAACAGCTGGGCAGTATTGCCGGTAGCTGTGAAGTAGTATTCGCGACACATATTATTATATAGTCCGTCAGTCTTCTGCACAGTGCGCGTATTGCCAGCCAGATCTTTCACGGTGAGCTGATTGACATCGAAGTTTGTCGTCAGCTGATAGAAACGGCCGGTATCGGGGTTGCGCAGCATACTCTCGTATGCACTGCTGGTCTGTCCGGGCTCGGGCACCATACCGATGGCCACCGAGTGGTCTTGCACGTGGTAGCGCACGAAGTCGGTAATCACCTTGCGGATGGCAGTAGTCACCGAATCGCGCAGATTGTCAGTGATTTTATCAGTCGAAGGAGCCCAGTTTTCAGCCACAATCAGACTGTCGATAATGTCATAGTCTGTCTTTTCTTCAATCGTCAGCTCGCGTGCAGTGGGCAGCACACCGGCTGTCTGCAGGTCGATGATTGACTGGTTGGTGGGAACAAAGACGGTATAGTTGTAGTTGTCAAACAGGCTGAAGTTCTTGTTGCCCTGCTTGGTGTTGCCAGCAGGATACTTGTCTGACATCTTCTCCTTCAGCATCTCGCTGTAGTCGCAGGAAATCAGGTTCAGGAATGCCGAATACTCCTCATGCTCCTTCAGAGTCATGAACAACGACTTCTGAGCGCCGAGGGGCATCTGCTCGTCAAGCATGTATGAATCACCGTTCTGCTTCTTGAAAACGCTGCCCTTGATGGCCAAGCGCTTGTTGTGCTCCAGCTGCCAGCCGCCAGCGAAGACAGGCTTGCCGTCGCCGCCTATTTCAGCATAGATAAGGGTGCCGCCCTTGGTCTTGAAGTAGTGGTAGCCCTGCTGCAGATAGGTCTCCAGGTCGGGACCGTTGGGAGGCAGCACGATGATTTGCTGGTTCAGCATGTTGTCCAGCATGTTGTAGACCACTTTCGTGTCAACGTTCAGCTGTGTACGGGTGCCGCGCGTGATATTGCCGTTCTCATCGACGGTGCAGATATAGCGCGAAGCCTGCATCTGGTTAGATCTCTTTTTTGCGGGATCCAGCCAGAATTCAATCAGCTTGGGCGACTCTGTTGTGGTGCCTGTCTGCACGTCACCATAGGTGGCGGGGTCGATGAACTGCGTCATGGCATTATTGGTGGGCATCAGCAGCACATACTTGGCATCCATAGAGAGCAGGTAGGGCAGGAAGGTTCCCTTGCCGTTGTCGGTATCCGACACGTCGACGGCCCAGTAGAACACGTCCATGGTTGACTTATGGGCCAGTGCGGGATAGGCCACTGAGGCATACTCACGCGGCGAGAACACCTTGTTCACCACATAGACCACGCCGTTGCAGCACATAAAGCAAGAGTCAATATCGGTAGGCTTAATGCCCAGCACCTCCTTGGCATCGTCGAGCACATGGTCGAACTTCGAGGGCACTTTCTCCGTGAAGTTGTCGAGCATGTTCACGTTGATCAGCTTGGCCAGTGTCTCGTATGGAATAGAGTCCAGCTCTCCATACTCATCCTGCAGGTCGCGGCCGTCATTGTTCCACCAGTTCTCTACAGCCTCGTTGGTGGGAACAATCATAGCGCCGGCATCATAGTGCAGGTCGTAGCCCAGCGTGTTGGTGTACATATATTCGTTCCATCCCGGGTCGAACGACAGCTGTGCAGGCACCGGTGTGATGCCGTCGGGGGCATAGTTCAGTTCGTGCCCTGCCTGCTTGCTGAAATAGCGGCGCACAAAGAGTGAGTCCTCATTATTGTACATACGATTATAGTTCTCACGCATTTCAGAACTGGCCAGATAGGGTGCCGAGAAGCGGTCCACCAGTCTCGACCAGGTTGACAGCTGCTTGTGCTGGCGCAAAGCCTCAGCCATGTTGGGCGAAGCTTCAACCACGCCGTCCACGCGGTGAATATATCCGTTCTTGCAGGTGATGTCGGCTTCCACAACCTTTCTTCCGTTAATCCAGCTGTCGGCCACCGAGTTCGACTTATGGTTGGTCATGATGGACAGGTCGTTGTCCGTAATGTTGTAATACTTCATGAACGGTCTGAGGAAGTGGATCATCGGGGCGCGTCCGTTTTCAATGAACGGCACCTTCTTTCCGCGGCTACGCAGGGTGTTCCACCATGCGTTCGAGGTGGGCATGTCCTCTGGCTTCATCAGCAGCACTGAGTCGAGCACTGAGCCAGAACTGTTACGGCGCATGGCCAGACCTTCCTTGGGGGGATTGCCCGACACGTTCGACAGCAGTTCAATGAGGTAGGCATTGCTAATCATGGCATTGTTGAGCATCAGCTTTTTCCGGGCGGTAGACAGCTGTGCATAGGAGCGTATGCCCCACTGGTTGGTACGGTACCACTCATTGAAAGCTTGGTCGTTAGCCGGAAAGAGCGTCCTCGAACCTGTGTGCCCCAGCACTTCTTTCATGTTCAAGTCGTCAATGAGGCGCAACATGGTGGTGTAGTTGCCCTCCTGCTCCAGTCGCTCGTAGATAGAGTTGCCCAGCCAGTCGGGTTGTCCGGTCAGAATATTATCTTCGCGGTCGGCGCACGACTGCATTACGGCGGTCCCTATCAGCAGTGCGCAGGCGGCCATGGCCACACATCGTCCTTGCTTCAAGATAGTTTTTCGCTTCATAGTTTTGATTTTTTGTTAATATTTTTATAGTTATTGTTCTTTAGTCTTCTCTGGGTGGGCAGGGGTGCTGCCCGTTGTTTTTCTATAGTGGCGGCCTTTTTGCAGCAGGCCGGGTTGTTTCGCTTTTGGTGGCTGCCCGTTGGGCGGCAGGGGGTTTCTGAGTGATCAGAATAGTCGGAGTAATCAGAATAATCAGAGTAATCGGAGTATTCAGAGTAATCTGAATAATCGGAGTAGTCGGATAATCTGAAAGTTTTTTAAACCAAGGAGCTGGAGACGGGTTTTGCCCGTCCCCAGTCCCTGTTTTTTTAGAGATTGGTCAGTTTTTTATGTCTGATCATTTTTATGTTCTTGCTTACTTGCGCACTTTCTTCACGACCACTGTGCCGTCGGCCTTTGTGATCTTCTGGATAGCGATGCCCTTGAAGGCAGCGTTCACGCGGCGACCGTCAACTGAGAAGAATTCAACTTTCAGGTTCTCGGCACCAGTCTGGGCCTTGGCCACTTCGATAGCGGTAGCAACATCGTCGTTGGTGCCCACATACTTCAATGTCCAGTTGTCCATGATTACCCAACCGTTCTCGGTATTCTTCTTCTTCATGATGCCGAAGCGCAGAGCCTCACCAGCATTGATCTTCACAAGCAGGTCGTTCTGATAGTAGCCAGACTCGAAGTAGGCAAGTGAAGCCACCATGTCGTTAGGCAGATACCAAGTGGTGCCGTCCTGCTCGTAAGTAGCTATGCTACCAACGTCCAGATCAGAGGTCAGTGCGAACTTAGCCATGCAAGCCACACCTATAGAGTCGATTGTTTCGCCATGCTGAGCATATACGTAAGCCTCGGTGCTGTCGGGCTTAGCAGCATATGCAGCGAAGTCCTCGGCAGTGCCACCCACGCGGCAGAATGCGTTCACACCCAGCAGATAGTAGCCTGCGGGCAGACCGTAGATGGTTTGGTTGATGTCGAATGTCTTGTTGAAGAACTCCAGCAGGAGTGCGCTCTTCTGAGTGTCGTCGTTACCGAAGTTGTAGCCTTCAGCATTCCAGCCCTTGATAGAGTTTTCACCCTCAATCTCGTAGCTCGGGGTCACGATGACAGTAGTCTGGTCAACGGGCTCGTCAAGTGTAGCGCCAGCATAGTCAGGATTCAGCATCAGGTTGGTGCGCATCTCCATGATCTTCTGCTCGTAGACGGGAATCTCCTCGTCGGTCATCTGTTTGTCTTCCAGCTTAGTAGAGATTTCTACAGAAAGAGCCTCTGCATCACCAGCAAAAGCAGGATTAACGGCAGATGGAATCTCTACAAGCAGCTCTTCAGCCTTTTCGAGCAGTGCTTTGCAGATAGCAACAGAATTGGCCACCTCGTCAGACAGAGCATAAATCTTTGTCAGTGCTTCGAACATGGCACTACCATCATTAGCCTGAATGGCTGCGTTGGCATCTGCCACAACAGCAGCAAACTTCTCGTAGGTTGTCTTGGTCATCATCTCGTTGGTGCTGGGCAGATTCTTCAAAGCTTCTTCCAGAATAGGAGCGATGGTGTTGGCATCCATACCGAGGAACTTCAGGTGCAGGTTGTCGAAGCAAATCCAGTTGGCACCTTTTACGTTGCCCTTGATACCCACGCGGATGGTCTCACCTTCTTTAGATACCAGACCGTAGGCCTTGTTCTGATACATGTAGCGCTCGTTATCGCCGTTTACCAGGCCGAATGCATAAGAAGCACTGGTCATGTCGTCGGGATAATTCTTGCCCGACGAGAAAGCAGCATCTTCGTTATTCATCCAACCGCCCTTCTTGGCAGCCTCTTCATCAGAACCGATTTCTATGCCCTCGTCGAAGATACACTTCAAAGAAGTCTTGTTGTCGTTGATGTAAACGCCGGCATCAGTTACCTGCTCACCAGCCTGATACTTTGTCCAAGCTTCAGATGAACGAGCCATACGGAAGAAGCCCTGCAGGCTTACCTCGTACACACCCTTCTGCACGTTGGCCACTTCCTGATAGAGATCGAAGTCGGTATCGTAGGCCTCAGCAATGGTCTCACGGAAAGCCAGTCCGGGACGAGAGTCTTTCGCCTTGTTCCAGCCTGTGTTGCCATTCGAGAAGTCGGCATTCTTCAGGAAGCGAGCGGTGAGGTCGTCACCAGCCTTGTAGAGGTTGTTGGTAGCAGCTACCATTTCCTCGATCTTTGCGATCTCTTCCAAAAGTTCCTCATTGGTCAGCTCAAGGGCTTCCAAATTATCTTTGTAATCAAAATCCAAATAGTCGCCCAAGTCGGAAACTATGTCAGCTTCAATATCTTGAATATCAGCCAACACGCCAGCAGCCTCAGTAGCCTTGGCAACATACTGGATCCACAGGTTGATGTTCTTCTTCAGCGAGTCAAGGGGCTCTTCAGCCGAAGCGATGGCAGCCAGCACCTCAGCCTTGGTAGCAACCTCTACGTCGAACTTCTCAGCATAAGCCTCAAAGTAAGAAGTGGTATAGGTCTGACCCTCAAAGCTCTGCTTGGCGCTCTGCAGCCAAAGTTGGAGAGCATCAGGAGTGGTAGCACCGTAGTAGGTCAGCTTGAAGTTGTCGAATGTGGTCCAGTCGTTAGTGACAGTCGATCTCTTCACGACACCAATCGTAGGAGCGTCACCCTCAGCAACCTCGAAGAACACCTGGTTCTTGTAGTAGCCTGCCTCGAAATAGAGTCGGGCAGCCGACGGGTCGTTAGGTGCATAATAAGTCTTGCCGTCAGCCGTCTGAGAGCTTTCAGTAGCAGTTGTGCCAAAATCGGTTGCACCAGCCATCGACGTTTCGTTCAGGGCAGCCCAAGAGTTCTGCAGGTCGGTGGTAAGGGTATCGGTACCGATGGCAGCATAGAGCTTGCCCAGACGGTTGGTACCGTTCTTGTAGTTGGTCCAAGAAGCGCCCGAATCACCACTGCGATAGAAAGCGGTGTTGCTCAGGGCATAGATACCGGGCTTCACATTGGCAAGCTTCTGATAGGTATCGTAAGTCTTGTTGTATTGTTCAGCAACATTGGCAGGACCGTGCGAGCCGCTACCAGTCATATTAGGAGCTGTACCCTGCCAGCCATCGTAGCTTGCATTGTCGAAGTTGGGGTTCGCAATCATGTAGGTGGCATCCTTAGGATTGCTGGCAGAAGCGCCATTCAGGATGTTCTCATGAGCAGCACTGCGAGCATTGTTCAGAGCCTCAATAGCAGCATTGATCTCAGCAAGTGTAGCTGCCTCATAGTTGTACACGTCGGCAGCAGCCTGAATGGCAGCTGTAAGGTCGACCTCAGTGTCAGCCTCGGCAGTCTCGATGGCGCTCTTCAGCTTCTGAGAAGCATTGAAGACATCAAGTGCCACGCCATACTCATCCCATTCGGGTACTGCATAGAACTCCCAATCAATCCAACCTTCAGCAAGGAACGGCGAAAGGCCAATGCCAGGATCGCAACCTGCAGCCACGCCCACGAAGCCGGGGTTGTTGGTAGGATTCAGCGAGGGGTTAGCAGGAGATGCCTGCAGACGATAGGTCTTGTCCTGACCCTCGACAGGAACAACCTGCCAGAAATAGTTAGCCTGCGAGCCACGGTCAACGAACATAGCGGTAGCGCTGTCGAAGAACACCAGCTTCCAAGCGTTCTTACTGATAGAGAAGTCGTTGAAGAGCAGGGCTGCATCCTCAAGCGTCTTTCCATCAGGAAGCGTGAAACGGGCCAGGTTGGGCTGATCGGTCAGAGAAGCCTGCGTTCCCCACGAGTTGCCTTCGCCGAAGTACTGCTGGGCACCCTTGTTAAAGACCACGTAGTACTTGCCCACCTCGAACGTTGTCGGAGTCTTGTCAATCGACTCAACATCAATCGTAGTAGAACCTGGAACTTCAGGAGCTACACGATCAATAAGCTCGACCTGTGCGTTTGCACCAAGGCCAATGAGCCACAGTGCACTCAAAACGAGTAGTTTTGAAAACTTCATAAGCTTAAAAAAAATTAGTAAAGTTAGTAATAAAAAAAACGTTTTTCTCTTAGGTTCTGGCAGTTTCTTTCACAGTTAGCCGCCGTATCGGTTGCAAATATAAGCAAAAATTTAATAACCGCAATCATTTTTCACGGTTTTTTTTCACGAACCTTCAAAAAAGGTGTAATTTTAACACAATTCTCGCGCGCGTTATATATAATAAGGTGTAGCTTTGGGGACTCTGCACCTCTGCGCAAGAAAAAGCCGGGTGCTCCGCTAAAGGGAACACCCGGCCTGCTATAAAGTCAAAGAAAATGATTCTTAGAAGTCCATGTGGTCGAGACTGTCGTTGAAGTCCTTGGGCTCGCTGACGGGCTCATGATACTCCTCCTGCTCAGGACGCTGATGGCGCTCTTGGTGCTCGGGACGGGGACGACGATCCTGGCGGTCCTGCCTTTCGCCACGCTCAGGACGGGGACGACGCTCGCCGCGCTCACCGCGATCCTGACGCTCGCCACGCTCACGACGTGCGGGGCGCTCGCGCTCCACGTAGCCCTCGGGCTTCGGGATGAGCACGCGGTGCGAGAGCTTGTACTTACCGGTCTTCGGGTCTATCTCAAGCAGCTTGACATTGATCTTGTCGCCCTCCTTGATGCCAGCCTCCTCGACGGTCTCCAGGCGCTTCCAGTCAATC
>ERZ842401.2115-NODE-2115-length-27041-cov-6.028644_pt1 | contig 27041 bp, 21 predicted proteins | sample MGYA00521270_ERZ842401 | MGnify/ENA primary metagenome ERZ842401 (study PRJEB31892, sample SAMEA3878208) | bioreactor metagenome | biome: Moose rumen | place: Sweden | collected 2011-10 | study: EMG produced TPA metagenomics assembly of the PRJEB12797 data set... | reverse complement strand
ACTTGCATGTGTTAGGCACGCCGCCAGCGTTCGTCCTGAGCCAGGATCAAACTCTCTAAAAAATTGTATCTAAACAACCTTTCGGTTGCTCAAACCTTTTTTAGAGCTTCTCTCGCTCTTTTTACGCTTGCGCGTTTCTTTCAATCCGGTTTTACCCGAATTTACTGTGTACTTGAAGTACTTCTTTTTCTCTCTCACGATTTCTCGTTTCAAGAATCTCAGGGTTCCTTTTCGTTCATCATCGTTGTTTAATTTTCAAGGTCCAAACTGTTGCGCTCCTCAAAGCGCTCGATTATAATAACAAAACTTTTTTTGTTTGTCAACACATTTTTTCGATTTTTTTTGATTTTCGACGACCTTTTTTAAACTCTGCCGGGCGTTTCGTATTTCAGAGGAAATAATGAATAATTTTGTCCTTTTCAAGCGTATTATTTTATTCAAATTTACAAATAAAAAGGGAACGGAAAATCCGCTCCCCTTTTACATTATATTATTCAATGGTTTGATGTTTAGTTTAAGATTTAGTTACCTGCATTCATTTCACGGTCAATTTGCGCAATATCAAATCCGTCAATAACGCCGTCGCCGTTCACATCACCGAGACGATTTTGCATAAATGACGGTTCAGCACTTCCTACCGATATTTGAAGCATAACGTCCAAATCATTATCGTTGCAAAGGAAATCGTTATTCATATCGCCTGATACTCTTGAAGCATTGATATCTATAGTTATATATCCGTTATTATCAGCGAAAGTATCAGCATACGAACCGGGTTCGCAAAAAACTACAGAAAGCGCGGTATTTTCAAAAGCGCCGACTTCAATTGATTCAACCGACTCGGGAATAATCGCCTCTGTCAAAGACAGACACTCGGAAAACGTATATGCGTTAATAACAGATAACGAATCGGACAGAGAAACAGTTTTTAATGATTCGCAGGAATAAAACGAATATTCGCCGATATAAGTAACAGAGTTTGGAATAACTATATGCTCAAGCTCAGGTGAATAGGAAAAGGAAAAATCGGTAATCGTTTCGAGTTCGTTCGGTAAAACAACCTCTTTTAGACCGCAATATGCAAACGAGGCGAAGCCAAGGCTTACGGTTGAATCCAAAACCGTATATGTAACAGAGTCGCTTACACAGGGAAAGCGTACCAGCTCTGTCTTATCATAATTATACAAGATACCGTCAACCGATGAATAATTCTCATTACCGCCATCAACTATAAAAGCGGAGCAAGCAAATAAAAATGCAATTGACATCGGAGAGATGCTCTGAACGGATGACGGAATAGTCAAGGTATTGATAAAAGTGTTCGGGTCTTCGCCAAAGACCGTATCACCAAGTGATATTACAGTGTAACCGTCAATTACGGAAGGAATAACGACATTGGATGCAGAACCCAAATACGAAACTATTTCCGCAGTCTTGTCGTCCTCCGAAATGATTTCATATTCAAAATCGCCGGAGGTTACAGCATGGGTTTTCACCGTCGAAAGCGGCAAAGCCACTATCAGCATTACAAACGCAAGAAAAACAGAAACAAGTCTCTTTGAAACGCGCATTTTATCACCCTTTCGCCCAAATTTCTATTACATTATTATAATGTAATGAAACAAATAATTCAATAGAATTATTTTAATATTTAAATGAACAATTTGTAAATATCCTTGCTTGAGCGAATAGGATTTTTTAAGGCATTAACGGTTTTATTCCTGTGTTTTATCCCCTTGCGTGGGAATGTCTACATTTAAAAGCTCGACTGCATTTGACTCAATTCTTTTTGAAAACCGCTGATAAAAATACGAAATAACTATAAGTATTGCGCCGAAAGCAAAGTAGGAAGCGATTTTCCAACCCGAGTCGAGCTTTGCGGTATCGACAAAGCAAAGCTTCGCAAACGCCGCAAGGACCAGCACAAGTCCGCCCGAGCGCACAACGGTATACCTTTTTCTAAAACCGATAATCAAAAGCGCGCATGCGGCAATTATATAAACGGCGCTGATTATTACGCTTGAAAACGGGAGCTTAAACTGCTTTGTTAAGGTTACGGTAATAATAATCAGTGACGTCAATGAAACCGAAACGGTAAACAGCCATGCAGGCGAGGAAGTATTGCTTATAAAATGAGCAACGCAAACCGAGAAAAACAGTTCAACTCCGATTACCGCCATAAGCAACAGTATAAGGTTTACAACCGACAGATACGTTCCCTTTACAGGCATATTATAAAAGTCGTAAACGCTGTTGAACCTCTCATCATTAAGAGCAAGTGTCCATATAACAAGCAAAACGCCTGCAATATCGCTTACGATTAAAGAATACTTATTTTTAAGCACTCCCGTTCTTATAACCGAAGCCGCAAAAAGGCTGAATAAAACAGTCAGCACGTTTTCGGTAAAGGAGCTGTGAAGCGTAACAAAACCTGCAAGAGAAACCGTATAAACGATACGGTTAAGCAGGAGCACAGACGCAACTCCGTTGAGTATTTCCAAAAGAATATAAAGCTTATTTTCGCTGTTTTCAATAAGACCCCTGACAACGTAAACCCAGAACGAGAAAACAAGAATCATAAAGCTTATAAGCGAAAGGACGGACGTCAAGCTATCCGCTTGGAAACGGTAAACAAGTGCAGAAAGAAGCATACAAATCAGCCCCGCGTACTCGCTGTAAACAAGCCTTCGCTCAATGCTGAAATACGCAATAATAACACCTTCAAGAGCCCACGCTATCGGGGCGTATTCAAAGCCGAAGAGAAGCGGAATAACGAGCATTGAAAAAATGAGCGTAAACAGCGAGGTTATATTCGCGGTTACGGACTCATTCGCCTTTTTATCCTTAATGCAGTTAATCACTAACGCTGCATATACAAGAGTTAAAAGCAGATATACTGCGCCGACAGCCCTGTTTCCGAAATCGGGATGAAGATAAAAGCAGTTTTTAACGCTCAAGCCAATTGACACCGCGCCGCTGACCGTATTCAGGGCGAGAAGAATATTGTCATAAGACGTAAGCGGCTTTTTCTTTACTATCAGATACGCAGGGTACAAAAGATAAATTAAAAACGAAATAGCGGAAAATGCCGCCGCCAGCGGCAAAGCGTAGCCATACCCGTTTAAATCCTTTAAAGCCCAGGCGCAGGATACAACTCCGCCGACGGATATCAAATGAAGCGCATAACCCGTAAACCTTGCGATATGCCACTTTTTGTTATAACTCATTATAAATACAACGCAGGCAAGCAGGATAAACCAGACGCAGGAGACCGGCATAAACGCGGAATCAGACGCGGCTTTCCCGAAGCTTATCATATAGGATACAACAACCGGGAGATAACCGCCGACAGCGCCGAAGGCGCAGACAACCTGACTTTTAACCTGATTCGAAAGGATAATTGCAAGAGCCGTAATTATAACGCAGATAATAAACGTGACTCTTGACGAATAAAGTGAAAAGGCAAAGTAGCCCGTTGCGGCAGAGGCGTACAGCACCGAAATTCCGCCGCTGATAAGAACGGTTGAAAAGCCCGACTTTTCTTTTTTGAAAAATACCTCGCCGACACCGATAAGCAATGCGCCTAATAAGAAAATCATACCCTCCTTAAACACGTCGGAAAGGTGGATATAGGTATACCTGCCGAGCATTACAATACCGATAAGGAATAAAAGAATGCCCGCTTTGCTCAAAATATTAAGTCCGACAAAGGACTCAAAGCTTTTTTGTTTTAAGGCGCCCTGCTTTTCAATATCCTGAAGAGGTTCGTTTTTAAGGTTGGAGCCTAAAACTCCGTTTTTGTCAAGAGTTGCCTGAAGCTGTTCGGTATAGTAACCCTCCACCGCTTTGCTTCTTTCCTCAAGCTCCATATTCAGCTGTTCAAGCCTTTGCCTTATATCGCCGAACTGCTCGTTTCCGTAAGAGTCAATTTTTGCAATAGCCTTTGAAATATTCTCGGAACAGTAGGCTTCATAATTTTTCAGTCTGCTTGAAAGATTATTTGCCTGAATATAATATAACTCGTCAATTTTCTTTTGAGTATTGAGAAAAGCGTTCAGCTTTTCATTTGCCATTTTATTAAAAAACGCCTGTTGCGCGGTTGAAAGCTGTTTTTTAAGCTGTTCATTATCATTTTCAAGCGCAGTAACCTTTTCTTTTGAGCTGTCAAGCGCTTTAACAAGACTTTCGTTCTGGGCAAAGACGTCCGTATTCTCAAGCTCCTGGGTCTGTTCAAGCAACTGTTCGATAATGGACTGCTGTTGTTCTAAAAGAGAATTAAGCTGTTTTGTTTTATCCGTTGACAAAATCGTTCAACTCCTCTCCTGCTTCATACGCCGAGCCGTCGGCATAATTATAAAAATACAACCGATTATTACCCTCAAAGAACTCCCCTATCTTAATTTCGGGAAGAAAGCCGTCTGCAAAACCAACCTTTACGGTTTTACCGTTATTACCGAGGTAAAGCTCCGTAACCTTTTTATCAACGGGTGAAGATAAACCGTTATAATAATCGCAAAAGGCTTTTATCATTTTATCGGAATCCGCGTTCCCCTTATAATACTGATTTATATAACCCGTATTCAGGTTATATCCGTTATTGGCTATCGAACCGCCGGAAATATAAATAAAACTGATGTTTTCGTTTGAAACGGAAACTGAAAGACCGCTTTCAATATAATAATAGTTACCCTGCCGTGCACGAAGCCTTATTATCTTATAGGAAGTCGAGCAGTCAACGCTGACGGCGGTTTTGGTTTTGTCCGATGAAACAAACGCCGCATTTTTATTTTCATCCGATGAGGAAAGAACAGAGTTACAGTCAAGCAGCGCATTTTCCCTTTCGGAGCAGGGAACAAACTCGCTGTTATTAAAAATAATTACCGTGTTCTTCTGCCCTGCTTTGGGGATATCGGGCTTTTTGTCCGCCTTTACGCGAGAAGCCGCAAATACCGCAGCAAGAATAACAATAAAAGCTGCAAAGACAATGCAGGCTGTAATAAGATTTCGTTTTTTCCTTTTTGACTGATTATCAATTTTATTTTTCAGAGCAAGGTTTTCGGTTTTAAGTCTGTCAATTTCCTTTTCATAGCTTTCGTCGGCCGTATTTGCGGAAGAAATGCCCAGAAGCTCGTTTCCGTCAATGTTCATTATTTCGGCAAGTTTCAGCATTGTTTCGGTCTTCGGCATGGCTTCGCCGTTTTCCCATTTTGAAATCGCCTTATTTGATACGCCGAGCAAATCGCCGAGTTCCTTTTGCGAAAGCCCTTTATCGGTTCGCATTTTATATAATCTTTCGGAAAATTCACTTTTATTCATAGTATTCTCCTTATGATATTATCCTTCAAAAGTTTAATAAAAAGCCAAAAGCATTTCGGGCTTTAAAGACGATAAATCATATTGATGAATATCTCCGTCAACAAAAAACAGATTACCGTCCGCATTCATATAAGAGGTTTTTTCTTCCAACATTTTACTTAATTTATCCTTTTGCCCGACGTAGTCAGTTGAAAAAATATAGCTAATCATAGTATAAGTTTTTTTCAGTTTTAAAAACTCCAGCGGATAATTCTTTGCAAACCATTTCATCCTATATGTAGGGAAATACGGACTATAGTTATAGGTATGTGTAATAACAACGCAGTCATAAGGTAAATCTGCAATATCCTGCTCCACCTTTTGAGTAACAAAATCCTGAATTTCCGAAAGATAATAATCATCACATATTTTTCCGTTACCTTTAAAGAATATGTGATAAAACTCAAACGCGTCATTTGAATCTATCGGTGAAATAAGAACAAAAGGATAAAGGCGGCTGAAAGGAGTACCTGTCGGAGTTTTATATTCAGTATTTACCTCTACGCCGTATTCATCAAGCATATAATCGCGCGCATACAGCTCTTTTTGTTCCTGCGTCATATTTCCTAAATTATAAGGCTTGTATCTTACCCACGTTTCGTAGGATATTTCCATTTTTTCAAAATTCAAATGAAAGTCTCCGGGAAAAACCGCTCTGAAAATAATAACTGCGGCAAGAATAAAAAGAATAAAAGCAAAAAGGCATTTTTTCATTTTTAAAGTAAAATCCTGTATACGCTTCTCATTAAGAGTCAGATTATTCATACTTTGCTCCTTAACATTATTTCCACTCTAATAATGCCAAAATTCGGTTCTAAAATCAATAGCAAAGCGGAAAAATACAACACAAATAAATTCCACTTTCGGTTCAATAGGGGTAACTCAGCTTAAAATCAACAAAAATCTCTTCAAAAAATCCGTGTTGTATTTATACTGACTTTTATACTGACTTGATAACCGTTTTATACCCACTTTTATACCCACTTACTGCCTGTTTTTGTACTTTTTTACGAGTTATCGGAGACTCGGCGTGCCTTCGGCACGCGGTTTTGCTTCGCAAAAAATCCTATTGTATGTCCGTCTCGCTCTGCCTGCGGCAAACCGCTCAACATGGACAATTTCGTTCGAATCTCCTTGGCTTTTTTCATAAAGAAAACCCCGTCATTGACGGGGTTTTCTTTATGAGCCATCGGAGATTCGAACTCCGGACACCTTGATTAAAAGTCAAGTGCTCTGCCAACTGAGCTAATGGCTCGTATAAAAAGGCTGCAAGCAGCCTTTAAGTAATATCAAAGATTATTTATTTCCCAAAAACAGGAAGATAAGAACGGTCGCAAGTGACAGTACGAGGAAGCAGATAGCAAGAATCTTTGTAATCTTCTTGAGCTTTGCTTCGGTTGTTCTGCCCTTATTCTTACCGAAAAATGTGTCGCTGCTGCCGCCGGCAATAGCACCGGAAAGACCCGACTGCGATTCCTCCTGAATCATAACTATAACAGTCAGAGCGATACAAACAATTATAAGTAAAACACCTAATACAATCTCATAAGCTGACATAAGTGCTGCCTCCTTTTAAAATACGTCATTTTTAAACGCTTGAAGATTTTAACACATGTAGTACAAAAATGCAAGTGTTTTTTTATTTAATTACGCCGTTTTTACAAAATCTTCCTTGAATTACATATTAAATAAAGGTAATTCTATATTTGCAGGCGGTAAAAAATAAATGCGTTTGCCTCTGACGGTAGCTTTTTTGTCGTTACCATTTTCAGAGTGCCGTCTGTACGTCCGTGTTGCTATAACACGGACGTATTGCTTTTTAAAGAGTCAACTGAACCTGAACTCCCTCATCCTCTGCCGAAAGAGTTGCGCCTGCGGCAGGAAGCGATTTCGTCCTGTACCTTGACGGCTTTGCAAAACGTCCGTCCGAATAGGGTTCGGCAGAAATAACGCGGTGTCCTTTTTTAAGCGTCATAACCTTTACGCCGAGGGTGTTCTTCGTCGTTTTCGGAGCAATTGCGCCGGTGTTGAGAAGAAGGTATCTTCCGGAGCTGCTCTTTATAACTATTTCACAGTCCTCTTTTATATAAACGGCGTTTACAAGCTCGCTTGCGTCCGAAAACGCCTTTATAAGCTTTTTACGGTTATTCTTCGTTTCATAGCAGGAAATATCGACCTTTGCAACCTTTCCGTTTTCAAAGACAAAAATCATATATCCCTTATATTCGTTAAGAACAGACATAAACCGCGCCGTTTCATCCGTATCCATAGAAAGCTTTGAGGCTACATAATCGCCGAGTACGGACGCCTTTGTGTCGTCAAATTCATTTGCCCTCGACTTATAAACCTGATGTTGATTTGTCCAGAAGAGAAGCTCCGCGGAATTTTTGGCTTCAACGGAAGAAATAATTTCGTCGCCCTCTTTGAGCTTCTGCACGCCGCCCATTCGCAGTGACAGAGGCGTAATCTTTTTGAAATAACCTTCCCTTGTAAAGAAAAGATTAACCGCATAGTCGGGAATTTCTTCAACAACCTGCTCTTCAACAATATCCGAAGAATAGATTATTTCGGTGCGGCGAGGCTGATCGTATTTCTTTACAACCTCCTGAAGCTCGGAAATTATAATCTTCTTAACCCTTGACCTTGAGGAAAGGATATTTTCCATATCCTCAATATCCGCTCTTAACTGTTCAATATCCTTTGTACGCTTGAGGATATATTCACGGTTGAGGTGACGAAGCTTTATTTCAGCTACATATTCAGCCTGAATTTTATCAATGCCGAAGCCTATCATCAAGTTGGGAACAACTTCGCTTTCCTCATCGGTTTGGCGTATAATTTTAATCGCCTTGTCTATATCAAGCAAAATCTTTTGCAAGCCCTCTAAAAGATGAAGCTTGTCCTTCGCCTTGGAAAGCTCAAAATAAACTCTGCGGTTGACGCACTCCGTACGGAAGGCTATCCACTCCGTAAGAAGCTCCTTAACACCCATAACTCGCGGTACGGAAGCAACGAGAACGTTGAAATTACACGAAAACGTATCCTCAAGCGAGGTCATTTTATAAAGCTTATTCATAAGCTTGTCGGGGTCGGTTCCGCGTTTGAGGTCAATTGTAATTTTAAGTCCTCTTTTATCCGTTTCGTCTCGGATATCGCTTATCTCCTTAATTGAGCCTGCCTTAACCTTTTCAATAATCTTATCGATTATTATTTCGGTTGTAGTGGTAGGCGGTATCTGGGTGATATCAATACAGTTATTGGATTTGTCAAAGCTGTATTTCGCCCTTACCTTAAAGCCTCCCCTGCCCGTGCGGTAAATCTCTTCCATTTCCTCGCGGTTATAAATAAGAAGTCCTCCGCCGATAAAATCGGGAGCCTTTAACGTATCGGCAACAATGTGGTCTTCATTTTTAATAAGCTCAATTGTTGTTTCGCAGACCTCAGCAAGATTAAATGAACAGATGGACGAAGCCATACCGACGGCAATACCCGTATTGGCGTTTACAAGAACCGACGGGAAAGTAACGGGCAAGAGCGTAGGCTCAAGCATTGACGCGTCATAGTTGTCAACAAAGTCAACCGTATCCTTGTCAATATCTCTGAAAAGCTCGTTAGAAATTGCTTCAAGCTTTGCCTCGGTATACCTCGAAGCGGCAAAAGCCATATTTCTTGAATAAGCCTTACCGAAATTACCCTTACTGTCAACATAAGGGTGCAGAAGAGTTTCGTTTCCCTTTGAAAGACGGACCATTGTTTCGTAAATCGCCGCGTCTCCGTGAGGATTAAGCTGCATTGTTCTGCCGACTATATTGGCGCTCTTAATCCTTGCGCCGTTTAAAAGTCCCATTTTATACATTGTATAAAGCAGTTTTCTGTGCGAGGGCTTGAAGCCGTCAATTTCGGGAATAGCTCTTGACATAATTACGCTCATAGCGTAAGGCATATAGTTAGTTTCAAGCGTTTCGGTAATCGGCTGGTCAACGACCTCGCCTGCGCCCAAAATCACTGCGTTTGCCGGAGCCTCGTCGTGCTTTATTTCTTCGGTTTTCTTACTTTTTCTTGGCATTATAATTACCTCTGATTATGAAATATCCGCTAAATCTACATACAGATAACCGTTATCCGCAATATGCTCTTTTCTGCCGACAAGGTTGTCGCCCAGAAGAAGGTCAAACGTATCCGCAATATAGTCGGGATTTTCTCTTGCTTCAATTTTAATGAGTCGGCGCGTTTTCGGATTCATCGTTGTCAGCCACATCATATCCGCGTCGTTTTCACCGAGTCCCTTTGAACGCTGAATGGAATACTTTTTTTCACCGATTTCTTCAAGAGCCTGTTGCTTCTCAACCTCGTTATAAGCAAACCACGTTTTGTCGCCCGAGGTGATTTCGTACAGCGGAGACTCCGCAATAAAGACCTTGCCCTCATAGATAAGAGTGGGCATAAGGCGATAAATCATAGTTAATATAAGAGTTCTTATCTGGAAGCCGTCAACGTCGGCATCAGTACAGATTATAACCTTATTCCAACGAAGATTATCAAGGTTAAAGGAGGAGAGATTTTTATTCGACTTTGAATTAACCTCAACTCCGCAGCCCAGAACCTTTATTAAATCGGTAATAATTTCACTTTTGAAAATCTTATCGTACTCACTTTTAAGGCAGTTAAGTATTTTACCCCTTACGGGAATGACCGCCTGGAACGAGCTGTCACGGGCCTGCTTGCAGGCGCCCAGAGCAGAGTCGCCCTCAACTATAAATATTTCTCTTTCGTTTATGTCCTTGCTTCTGCAGTCAACAAACTTTTCAACGCGGTTTGTCATATCATTTGAGGAAGAAAGGGTTTTCTTGATGCTCTGTCTTGTGCTTTCAGCCTTAATTCGTGAACGCATATTCACAAGCACCTGATTACCGATTTTTTCGGCTTCAAGCGGATTTTCAATAAAGTAAACCTCAAGTGAATGACGGAAGAACTCTGTCATTGCCTCCTGAATGAACTTATTTGTAATCGCCTTTTTGGTCTGGTTCTCATAAGAGGTCCTTGTCGAGAAGGATGAAATGACTACAACAAGGCAGTCCTCAATATCCTGGATATTGATTTTCGGGTCCGTTTTGAGGTAACGGTTATTTGCCTTAAGGTATGCGTCAAGCTGGGAAACAAAAGCAGAACGCACAGCCTTTTCGGGAGCGCCGCCGTGCTCAAGATAGCTTGAATTGTGATAGTATTCCTTAAGCTGAACCTTATTTGAAAAGCAGACAGCCGCATTGATTTTAACGTTATAATCGGGTGTGTCCGCCCTGTCTCTGCCCGTCTTTTCCGTCTGCCAGAACTGGACGGAGGAAAAAGCCGTATCGCCGACTAATTCGTTTACATACTGGACAATGCCGTTTTCATAGCAATACTCAAAGGTTTCAAACTGGGAAGCGGTTACCTGATTTTTAAGTATAAATTTAACGCCTGCATTGACAACTGCCTGACGTTTGAGAACATCCTGATAGTATTCAAGACTGATATTTATATCGGTAAATACCTTTAAATCGGGTTTCCATTTTATACGCGTACCCGTATCCCTTTTTGAATACTCCTCTTTTGCCATTTCGCCCACGGGTTCACCGTGTTCAAAATGAAGATTATACTTATAGCCGCCTGCGTGAATTTCCGCGTCCATATACTCCGACGCGTACTGCGTTGCGGCAAGACCGAGTCCGTTAAGACCGAGTGAGAATTCATAGTTGTCGTCCTCGCCGTACTTACCGCCTGCGTAAAGCTCGCAGAAAAGCAGCTTCCAGTTGTATTCCTTTTCATTATTATTCCAGTCAACGGGAATACCTCTTCCGAAATCCTGAACCTCGACTGACTTGTCCAGAAAACGGGTTATGATTATTTTGTCGCCGTAGCCCGAGCGCGCCTCGTCAATGGAGTTCGAAAGAATTTCAAATATTGAATGCTCGCAGCCCTCGATACCATCCGAGCCGAAAATAACGGCAGGGCGTTTTCTTACCCTGTCGGCGCCCTTGAGCTGCGTAATGCTTTCATTATTATAGGCCTGTTTTTTAGCCATCTGATTACCGTCCTTAACAAAAGATTTAAAACCACACTATATAATACACTATATATTGCGTTTAAGTCAAGAATTTTTCATAAATTCAAGGCATAAATTGTGTTTGCAGTGACAAAAATGGGACAATAAAAAATAAGGCTGTCATTTTTTGACAACCTTATTTAATATCATTTGCAAATTCGGCGATTTTTTTAAGCCTGTGATTTACTCCCGAACGCGATAGAGGCGGAGAACACATTTCACCTAATTCACGCAAGGATAACCCGTCATTTTCAAGCCGAAGAGCCGCTATCTGCCTTAAGCCTTCGGGAAGCGAATTAAGCCCGACGGTTGATTTTATTTTTTTAATTGCGTCCTTTTGTATATTCTCGGCGTTTATAATACGGTCAAGATTTGCGGTTTCAAAGTTAGTTCGGCGGTTAATATTATTCCTGACATCCTTATAGACCTTAATGCTCATTATTTCAAGCGAGGAATTGACCGCTCCCATAAGAGTCAGTATATCCTCAATTTGCTCGCTGTCCTTAAAATACAGAATATAATAACCGTTTCTCGTCACCTGTTTGGGTTCAAAGCCAAGTTCAATAAAAACTCTTTTAAAATCCCTGCACAAATTAAGATAGGGAACGGAAAATTCAAGGTGGTAACCCTTATCGGGCGATGTGACGGTTCCGCAGGAAAGAAAGCTACCCCTTAAAAAAGCCGCATAACAGTTTTCACAGTTGAAATTCGCCCAGTTTATGCGAAGCGACCTGTCCCTTTCGGAATAACCGAAGGACTCATAGGTGCTTTTGGCGGACGCCCTGTTGCTTGTTCTTATTTTCACCTTTTCCGCGGACGAGCTTTTAATTGCAAAGGAGCCGCCTGCATAGCTGTCAAGAACCTTTTTATAGTATGCTGCGACTGCTTTATTTTCAAGAGAAATTGAAATTTCATCCGCAGAAAAGCTCTTGCCGAAAAGCAAAAGCCCGTAAACCTGCGCCTTCTGACAGCAGGACGAGGTGTTTTCAACGTCTAATAATTCATTTTTTACATCGGTGGAGAAAGACATAATTATCTGTTAATATCCCTGTGGAAAACATTGCAAGTGTCGCCGTGTGAATTAAGATGGTCATAAAGAAGCTCCGCAAAAACCACTGAACGGTGTTTGCCGCCCGTACAGCCGACCGCAATAGTCAACTGGCTCTTACCCTCCTCACGGTAAAGCGGAACAAGATAATCGACAAGGTCAAAGAGTTTAGGCACAAGTCCCTTTGACTGGTCAAACTTCATTACATAATCCCTTACGGGCTTTTCGAGCCCCGTATGCTCCTTTAATTCGGGTACATAAAACGGGTTCGGAAGACAGCGAACGTCAAAAACGAGATCGCTTTCCTTCGGAATACCGTATTTAAAGCCGAATGAGCAGCAGCTTATTTTAAGGCTCTTTGCCGCGTCGGTCAAAAACATACCTGCAATACGGCTTTTAAGAGTTGCGGTATTCATCTGGGACGTGTCGACAAGATAGTCCGCCATTCGCCTTGCAGGAAGAAGAATTTCACGTTCCTTTGCAATTGCTTCGCTTGTTTCGTAACCGTATTTATCGCTCAAGGGGTGCTTGCGGCGCGTTTCCTGATAACGGTGAAGAAGCACGTCGTTATCCGCGTCAACAAAAAGGATTTTGAACTGACAGTCCATTGCCTTCAACTCGTCAAGCACGTCAAACAAATCGTTGAACGAAGCGCCGAGACGAGCGTCAATTACAATTGCTATACGGCTTCTCTCCTCCCTTGACTGCATAAGAATCTGGGTAAAGGTGGGAAGCAGCTTCGGAGGCATATTATCCACGCAAAAGAAACCAATGTCCTCAAGAACATCGGCAACTCTTGATTTGCCTGCGCCCGACATACCGGTTACAATTAAAAGCTCCATAGTTTAACCCTCTATATATTTAACTTCCGGTTCGAGAAAAACTCCCGTTTCATCTTTAACCGTTTTTTGGATATATTTTATAAGCGAAAGAATATCCGAGGTTGTCGCACCGCCGATATTTACAATAAAGCCTGCGTGCTTTTCACTCACCTGAGCGCCGCCTATTGTATACCCTTTCAAGCCGCACTGCTCAATAAGAGCGCCTGCAAAATTCCCCTCGGGACGTTTGAATACACTGCCTGCGGAAGGCAGGTCAAGAGGCTGTTTGTCATTACGTCTTTGAAGAAAATCGTTCATTTTTGACCTGATTTCTTCCTTTTTGCCTTCGTTAAGCTTAAGGCGAGCGCCGAGAATAAGGTAACCTCCGTCCGAATACGCGCTGTGACGGTAGGAAAGGGAAAGCTCATCCTTATTAAACTCCCCCCTCTTTAAATCCGAAAGACGGATATGTTCAGCCGAAAGAAGAACGTCCTTCATTTCTCCGCCGTATGCGCCGCCGTTCATATATACCGCTCCGCCGACAGTGCCCGGAATTCCGTAAGCAAATTCAAGCCCCGTAAGAGAGTATTCAAGAGCCGTCTTGCAAAGGGAAGCGAGCGTTGCGCCGGCCTGGCACTCAATAACTCCGTCACCGAGATAACGGATTTTATTCATACTGCCCGTAAGCCTTAAAACAATTCCGTCAAAGCCGCTGTCGGACACAAGAAGATTACTGCCGTTACCGATAATTAAAACCCGAACGCCGTTGTCTTTACAGCTTTCAAGCACCTTAACCGCAGAATCAACATCCTTCACGGTAATAACCGCTTTGGATTTTCCTCCCGTCCGAAAGGTCGTATACTCCGACAAAAGCGCGTCTCTTTTCACCGCGCATGAGCAGTTTTCCGCGACAGATATAACATTTTCAAAAGAATTCATATTATTCATCAAGAAGCGCCGCACCTATAAGAGTCATATCCGAACCCGAAACGGAAAGGCAAACCTCCGTCTGCCAGAATGAGTGAACGCTGAAGCGCTGTTCCTCAACCATCTTGCGGATAGGATTAAGCAGCATTTCGCCCAGAGCGCAAATGTCGCCGCCTATAACAAGCGTTGCAGGTTGGAAAATATTTACAATGTTTGTAATGCCTACCGAAAGATAGTAGACGTATTTTTCAAAAATCTTTACCGCAAGAGGATCATTAAGAGCAATTGCGTCATAAACAGTTCTCTCATTGAGTTTTTCAATATCGCGGTCTATTAAATCCCACATTGTACTGTCGGGGTCTTTTTCAAGTTCCTCTCTGACTCTGCCGACAAGCGCTCTTGAGGACGCGTAGGTCTCAAAGCAGCCGCGTCTGCCGCAGGTGCACTGTTCACCGTCAACGTTAATTACCATATGACCGATTTCACCCGCAGTGCCGTTACATCCGCCGAGAATTTTTCCGTCAATGATTATGCCGCCGCCGACGCCCTTATTGACCGTAACCGCCATAAGGCTGTCTCCCCTTGAGCCGACGCCCGCATTAAACTCGCCGAGAGCAAGACAGTTTGCGTCATTTTCAAGGTAAATGGGCTTGTCAAAATGATGCCAGAGCAGATCGCGAAGAGGAAGCATTTCAAAATCAAAGTTGCTTGCATGCTGAACGACTCCGGAATTCTTATCAACCGTACCCGGAGAAGCAATACCTATTGAAAGGACATAGTCCTTATCAATCTGGGCGTTTTCCATCGCCTGATTTACGGCAAAGGTAACGTCCTCCTCAAGCTCCTGGGCGGTGCGTTTCTTTTTCTTTTCAGTCTCGCCCCTGCCGATAATCCTGAAATACTCATCGACAACAGCCGCCTTAATTTTATCGCTCGCGATATTTACGCCTATTCTGAACATAATACCCTCCAAAAGAATAAAAATCTTAAAAAAATAATTTATATCAATAATCAGTCCACATATTTACCTCTGTATCAACAGGCGTTTCCTGTTCCATACCGAGTTGCTCAAGCAGCTGGGAAGCGGCATTGAAGCCAAGCTGCTTCTGGCGGTTATTCATAGCCGCGGTTTCAATAATAATTGCAAGGTTTCTTCCGGGCTGGACGGGGACAACCGTAATCGGCACCTTAACGTCCATTATGTTTATAAACTGACTGTCAAGTCCCATTCTGTCATAGACCTTGTCGGGATTCCAGTGTTCAAGCTGGATTACCATATTTATTCTCTGGGTCAGTTTTACCGCGCCGACGCCAAAAATATCCCTTGCGTTGATTACACCGACTCCGCGAAGCTCAATAAAATGGCGTATGTTTTCGGGAGCCGAGCCTACAAGGGTTTTATTCGAAACCTTGCGTATTTCAACGGCGTCATCCGCAATAAGGCGGTGTCCTCTTTTAATAAGCTCAACCGCAGTCTCGCTTTTACCGACTCCGCTTTCACCGACTATAAGCACGCCCTCGCCGTACACCTCAACCATAACGCCGTGACGGGTTATCCTTTCGGCAAGCGCGGTACCGAGATAACCGATTACATAGGACATACACGCGGAGGTTGAATCGTGACTTAATACAAACGGAACCTCATACTTCCTTGCAAGCTCAAAAAGAGCAGGCGGAGGAACAAGCGCCCTTGTGCAGATTACTACGGGAGGTTTTGAAGAAAACAGCCTGTCGGCGCTTTCGTAAAAGCCGTCCTCGCCGAGAGTACGCATATATTCAATTTCGGCAATTCCAAGGAACTGAACGCGCTCCCTGTCGAAATAATCATCCCTGCCGGCAAGCAGAAGGCCGGGTCTGCTGACATCCTTTGAGGTAATTTCAAGCTCCTCTGCCGGGCGCGGAAGATACAGTTCGTCAAGCGCGCACGCCGTCATTAACTCTTTAAGTGAAACAGTGTACTTTGCAGCCAAAAAGCCATTTCCCCCTTGCATTTAATAAACAATTTCCCATTGTTCAATATATTTAATATATTATACAATATAATTATTATTTTTCCAATACTTTTTTTGTTTATTTATTACATTTTTTCAAAAAAAATACGGCTGAATAAATCAGCCGTAAAGTATTTAATCTCTCCAGAGGTATTTTTCCATATCAACTCTGCCGTCAGGTAAAAATCCGACTCCCTCTTCTTCAAGAAGCATTCTCTGAACGTCCTCGCCGCCGAAGGCAAACGCCTTTGACGTTTCGCCGTTTCTGTTGACGACGCGATGGCATTTTATGGTTGACGGGTCGGGATTAACGTGAAGCGCGTAACCGACCACTCTTGACCACCTGGGATTTCCTGCTTTAAGAGCAACCTGTCCGTAGGTTGCCACCTTTCCGCAGGGAATTTGCCTTACAATATCGTAAATGCGTTCAAATGTGTTTTTATTATTCAATATCCGTTCTGAACCCCTTTTCCTTTACAAGCCCCTCGACCTTTATAACCTTTATTTGTTCACGGGCTGTCTTTTCCTCTTCTTCAAGTCTTTCAAGGTATTTCTGACGTCTTTTATGCTTTTCGTCCTTGGCTCTTGCTATTCGCTCAACACGAAGCCTTTCCGCATCGGAAAAATTCTTTACGCGGCTGCTTAAAACCAGAAGGAACATTTCAAAATCCTTCGGCGACACCTCAATATACTGCTTTACGTCGTCATCGTCATAATAGCCTATTGTAAGCGTACTGAATGACATTGCCGCCTTTCTGACCCTGTCATCCTTACCGTTGTCGTCAAAGCTTACGACATCCTCGTAAAAGATATAAGTGAAATGAAATGGCCATTCACGAACAACAAGATACTGCTCGTCAAAGGTATATTTTGTAAAAAAGAGATTCGGCAAAAGATAGGTCACATCCGCAATTACGAACACAACCGCCATAAAGATGAAAAGCGGTCCCTTGCGCACAAAGTAGGCGTGAAACATCATTACGGTAACCGCTGAAAAAAAGATTACCATAAAGACATAAAGCTTACTTATGCGAGGTTTAAATACTTTTTTCATTTTATTCCACCGTTACGCTTTTAGCAAGATTTCTCGGTTTATCGACATCGCAACCGCGAAGCACAGCTGTATAATACGCAAGAAGCTGAAGCGGCAAAACGGAAAGCGAAGGAGTAAAGCAGTTTTCCGTAACGGGAACGGCAAAAGTTACTGCGGCAAGCTCATCGGGAAGCTCGAAAGCCTCACTGTGAATTACAAAAGCCTTTGCACCTCTTGTTACGGTTTCCTTGATATTGCTGACCGTTTTAAGGAAAAGATGCTCCTGCGTGGCGACGGAAACAACCGGAGTGTTTTCTTCAATAAGTGAAATTGTGCCGTGCTTGAGTTCACCTGCGGCATAGCTTTCGGAATGAATATAGGAAATTTCCTTAAGCTTCAGGCTGCCCTCGCACGAAACGGCATAGTCAATTCCCCTGCCGATAAAGAACATATTGTTCGCGTTCTGAAGAGAATAAGCGATTTTCTTAATCTCCTCCGCTCTGTCAAGCACCTTTTGCATTTTATCGGGAAGAGTTTTAAGCTCCTTACAGTAGTTTTTGACCTTATTTTCCGAAAGCGCGCCGTTTACAAGCGCCGCGCGAAGCGCAAGAAGATACATTATCGCAAGCTGAACCGTATAAGCCTTTGTGGAAGCCACGGCAATTTCGGGACCTGCTCCCGTATGAACGACATAATCTGCCTCACGCGCAATTGACGAGCCGATAACATTTACAACTCCGAGAGTCTTTACTCCCTTTTCCTTTGCGAGCCTTAAAGCGGCAAGGCTGTCCGCCGTTTCGCCCGACTGGGAAACAATTATTACAAGGTCGTCCTTATTAAGCATCGGGTCATCATAACGAAATTCAGACGCAATTGCCGTTTCGGACGGAATTTTAGCAAGCTTTTCAAACGAATACTTACCGATAAGTCCTGCGTGCATTGCTGTTCCGCATGCTACAAAATACACCTTTTTTGTATTTTTAAACAGTTCGTCCGGAATATCCGAGGAAACAAATGACGGAAGATTTTTATCAAGCCTCGGCATAACGGTAGCGCCGAATGCGGCAGGCTGCTCAAAAATTTCCTTAAGCATAAAGTGCGGATAGCCGCCCTTTTGCGCAGCCTCAACATCCCACTGGGCGGTCTTTATTTCGTAGTCGATTTCCTCCCTGTCGGAGTTATAAAGCTTAACGCCGTCCTTTTCTACCTTTGCTATAACATCCTCATCAAGAAGAATGTAATCCTTGGTGTAGCTTAAAATCGCAGGAATATCCGAGGCAATAAGATTTTCGTTTTCACCAAGTCCTATAATCAGCGGACTGTCTTTTCTTACCGCATAAATAGTCTGGGGTTCATCCTTAAAGATAATGCCCATAGCGTAAGAACCTTTGACGGCGTGAATGGTTTTGCTTATTGCGTCGAACGAATCGCCGTCATAGTAATAGTCAAGCAAAAGCGCAAGAACCTCTGTATCGGTCTGGGAAACGAATTCATATCCCTTTGAAACAAGCCTTGCTTTTAATTCGGCATAGTTTTCAATTATTCCGTTATGAACTACGGAAAGATTGTCCGACGAGTGAGGATGGGAGTTTACGTCCGAAGGTTCGCCGTGAGTCGCCCAACGCGTATGCGCAATTCCGCAGAAGCCGTCGGGTCTGCCCTCTTTTTCAAGCTTTTCTTCAAGAAAGGAAAGCCTGCCCTTTGCCTTAACTACCTTTATTTCATTTTCTTCAACAACGGCAACGCCTGCCGAGTCATAGCCCCTGTATTCAAGCTTACGAAGACCGTCAAGTAAAACGTCAACACTGTTCTGTTCTCCGATATAACCTACTATTCCGCACATAAATATTTGCCTCCGCAATATATTGTAATTTATAAGATAATTTTATTATACCAACCAGTCGATTATTCTGCAAGAAAAATATTGCAAGTTTAGCGTTTACATTGTAAAATAATAAAAAAGGTGTCAGAGGGAAACGCAATGAAAAGGGTTTTTAAACTAATACTGATAATCCTTTTTGTAATCTGTATCGGGGCGGTGATTTACTTGTTCGGCATTTACAAACCAACCTTCAAGGCTGATTTTTCGGTTGAAACGGGAGAGGTAATGCACGGCGCTTCGGGTTTTCTTTACGGACTTGCGGAGCCCGACATACCTTCGGTTGAAATAGTTAAAAGCATTTCGCCCGACACCTTTGCCCAGAAAACCTATGGCGGACTTCAGCACCCGATAGGCGATATAAACCACGTTTACGGCACCTTTCATAACGCAGGCGGAAACTATCTTTTAGTTTACTGTCAGGATATGTATTCAACCTGGTACTATCAGCTTGACTCCCTGCCCGAGTTTTACGAAAAGGTCAGAAAAACCGTAACCGATATTGAAAACGCAAAATATGAAAACGAGGTTGTCTACTGCGTTTATAACGAATGCGACAACGGCGTATGGTTCGGCGATTTCAACGAGGAAGAAAACCGTTTTGCTTTTTACGAAGCATTCAAAGAGGCTTTTAATATAGTAAAGCAGATTAACCCTGAAGCGAGAATTGCAGGTCCCGGTTACTGCGGATATGACGAAAGCAGGATACGGGAATTTCTTTCCTACTGCAAGTACAATTCCTGCCTGCCGGAGGTAATCGTCTGGCACGAGCTTGGCGACCGTTCGGTTTATCTCTGGGAAGAGCACTTTGACTCGTATTACGGAATTCTTGATGAGCTCAAAATTGACAGGGACAGCGTTGAAGTCAACATAAGCGAGTACGGACTTATGCGTACAAACGGAATTCCGGGCGAAAGCGTTAAATGGATTTCACGAATCGAAGACTCAAAGGTTCACGCGTGCGTGGCTTACTGGAGACTTGCAAACAACCTTTGCGACGCGGTTGCGGACGATGTTATGCCCAACGGCAACTACTGGCTTTACCGCTTTTATTCATGTCTGATGGGAAACACGGTAAAAACGAATATAAGCGACCTTTTCCAGTCGAATTTTGAAAACGCCGTAAAGAAAAAAGAGGGTTATCATATTGACGGACTTTCGGGAGTTGCCGCATTAGACAGTGAAAACAGACTTGCGTCTGCAATAGTCGGCGGAACAAGTGACGAATTTGAGGTTGAATTTTCTTCGCTTAAAACCACAAACGCCTTTAAGGACGTTGACAAGGTGCTTGTAACAGTCTACAGGACCGAATTCAAGGGACTTGTCGGCGAGGTTCCGAGTCCCGAAAAATACCTTGAACGCACTTTTTCACTTTTCTCCTCTCCCTTGAAAATCAAAATCGGAAAGGGCACCGATACCCGAGCCTTTTTCGTAACGGTCAAACCCTTTGACGGTGAAGAAGAAATAAAATATAAAAACGACCTGTTTTTTGAAAGATACGAAGCGGAGGACGCTTTAACAGAGGGTCAGGCTAAAAGCTATGAGCACGCCTTTGCATTTTCGGGAAGCGGTTTTCTCGGCTTTATTGACACTGATGAAGACGCTGCTGTATTTAATATAGACGTGCCGAAAAGCGGTGAATACAGACTTGACATTGTCTATTCAAACGGCTCGGTTGACGAAAACGGCAAAAGAGTTTCTTCAACGCAAAAATTCTTTATTGACTCGGTTGAACAGGACGAAATTGTTTACCCTTCATCAATTAAATATGAGCACTCCGCGTGCGTAAGCAGAAAAGTATTTCTTGAAAAGGGTAAGCACGTTTTAAAGCTTGCTCATTCAAGCTATTCGGCAGGTCTTGATTTTATTGATGTAACCGAAATAAACAGTGAAAGCGAAACGGATATTTTTACTCAAAGGGATTATAATATTTCCGATAAAGACAGCGTTTCTTATCTTGTCAGCACTCCGTCGGACGGGTTTTATGAGGTTGAATTCGGCTTTTCTTCTCCCGTTAAAAATAAGAATATCAAGGTTAATTCCGTTCTTATCGGCTCTGTCACGGCAGAAAAGAGTAAAAAAGCAACTCTGTTTTTAAGACGCGGAGTAAGCTATATTGAGGTTGATTCAGGTGAACTTGAAACCGTAAATATCAAGCCCTCAAGCGGCAGACAGTCGGATTTCTCAGTTGAAGATTTTAAGCTTAACGGCGCTTCGGTAGAAAACGGTTATATAAGCGATATTTCAAGCGAAAACGGCAACAGCGCTTCCGTTTCCGTAAACTGTGATAAGGCAGGCGTCTACGCCATGACGGTTTACTATTCAAACGACGGCGAGGGCGGACTGCACGACTATAATGTTGACTTAATTGAAAAATACTGCGTAATTACCGTAAACGGTAAATCAAACGGCAGAGTCTATTTCAGGAACACATACAGCCTTGACACGGTTAAAACCAAAACCGTTTATATTTCACTCAATAAGGGCTTAAACGAAATTGTATTTTCCAATGACGGCAAAATGAATTTTAACGGTATTACAACCTTTGCGCCTGAAATTAAGGGCGTAAAAATTTCGGATTCTTTTAATGAGGTGGCAAATGACTGATAAAAAACAGGCAAAAAAATATTTTATCCTCGTGTCCGCGGCAAATCTTTTGGTAGCGTTTCTTGACCTTTTTTTAACCTATATAGGAACGCCCGAGCTTACAATGGAGGGAAATCCGCTTATAACCGAATTAAGTCTCGGCTGGCCTGCGCTAATAGCCATCAACGTGGTTATTTCTCTCGGTCTTGTGTGGATGGCTTATTACGCTCATATCCGCTTTAAACCAATTGACTCAAGCGAAACTGATATGAAGCGTTATATAAACGATATCACATACGGCGACCCGGATATTAACAGCTTTCTCGGAATACGCTGGCCAAAGTACTGGGGTCCTCAAATCGCCTGCCTTTGCTGGGCGGTTACGCTTGCTGTTCCAATTGCAAGAATGCTTATTGTTCTTGAATGGGTATTTATTGATTTTCGTATTTATTTTCCGCCGTATTTCAGATTTGTTATGCTTTTTCCCGGCGGAAGAATAGATTTCTTTGTTGCGGTAATCCTTTCGTGGATTTTCAGCTTTGTATGGATAAGGCTTGCCTATAACAAAAATATGGACAGGCTTGAAAAAATAAAAAACGAAGAGAAGGAATGAAAAATGGAGAGGATTAAAAAATTCTTTTCAAAACAGTTTGCCGAATATACCGTTGCGGCGTGCATTGCGGTTATTCTCTATGTGGCGCTTGAGCATTTTGCGGTACTGCTTAAAGGCTTTAGCTTTTTGTGGAGCATTATTTCTCCGATACTTATCGGAATAGCGGTTGCATATCTTTTCAACCCCGTTGCAAACTTTTTTGAAACAAAGGTATTCAAAAAACTGAAAAAGAAAAGCTCACGGCATCTCTGGGCGGTAATAATGGCTGCGGTGTGCTTTATTCTTGTTGTAGCGTTACTGCTTGTAGCGCTTGTTCCGTCTCTTGCGCAGAGCGTTACAAAGCTTGTTGCAAACTGGAAAAACTACACCCAGAAGGTCGAAGCGCTCATTGGCAGACTCTCCGCCTTTGCCGAAGAGCACAACATAAATATTGACCTGACGAATATTGAAAATATGGTTGACAATTCAATGCAACAGATACTTTCATCCGTCAAGTCAAATTCAAAGACAATTCTTTCAAAGCTCGGAGAAATCGGCTCGGGAATTTCAAATTTTGCAATAGGTCTTGTTTTCGGTTTCTGCTTCCTTATGGCAAAGGATACGCTTATGGGCGTTGTGACAAAGATAAGATACGCGCTTTTCAAGGCGGATAACGTTGAAAAGCACGACAAGCTCCTTTCACGCTGTCACAGTATTTTCATCCGTTACATAGGCTGCACGCTCCTTGACGCGCTGATAATCGGCATGGCGACTCTTGCTTTCACCTTAATCGCAGGAACGCCTTACGCTCCGCTTATTGCGGCAGTCGTCGCGGTTACAAACATTATTCCCACCTTCGGACCTATGATAGGCGCGGTAATCGGCATTTTCTTCATCATTCTTGAAAGTCCCGTAAAGGCGCTGATATTCCTTATTTTCATCTGCGTTCTGCAGAGCATTGACGGACTCGTCATCAAGCCGAAGCTCTTCAGCGGTTCGCTCGGCATTCCTGCCATCTGGACATTGATACTTATTATTCTCGGCGGTAAAATCGCAGGAATAATCGGCATTTTACTTGCAATTCCCTTCGGCGCAATATTCATTATTATTTATAACGAAACAGTTGAACCGAGACTTGAAAAACGGGCAAGCCGAATCAATAAACAGGAATAAAATTAAACGGGCACGGAAAACTCCGTGCCCTTTTTCTTATATTCTTTCAATCTCATATTTTATTACGCCGACATTGAATTTAATAATGTTGGCTATTTTGTTTATATGCTCGCCGAGGTCTTTTTCGATTTCGCTGTCGGGTTTATCAGATTTGATTTTTACTTTCAAATAGAACTCATATTCGCTTGTGTTGTGGGCTTCTATATCAGCCGAAACGACGCCGTCAAGCATATTTGCCGTGTCCTCAATTTTGAGGGCGGTTATATTGTTTTTGTTATTTTTTGTCAGCGGAATTGCTTGGCGGATTTTATAATGAGTCGGGCGGTGGAACTCCTGAACATTATCTGCAACCAACTGTTTGATTTCGTCAAGCGTTTTTTCGGTGTTGCTGTAATCATTCAAAACAATATGAGCAGACGGCGTTTCGCCCTCTTCTTTACTGTAACGCGGAATGACTATGCACGATTTAACATTTTCGTGCTTCATTATCGAGTCAACAATTTCATTCGGCGAAAATGTGAAAGATTTTCTTGTTATTACGTTTTTAATTCTTCCGTGATAGTAGAAAAAACCATCCTCATCAACGCTGATGTAATCGCCCATATGTACATAGATTTTCCCGTCAGGGTGCTTGACGAAAACCTTGTCCGTTTCTTCTTTACTGTTTCCGGCGTAACCCTTTGTAACGCCCGGACCTGTAATACATAATTCTCCTATTATATTCGGTTCATTTATTATTTCGTTTGTCTCGGGATTAATAAGTATTGCTTTATTATTTCCAAACAGTTTACCTAATGAGCCTGCCCTATAATAATCTTTTGAAGGTTGATTAGTTGTTGCAACAGCACTTATTTCACTTGCTCCATATCCTTGCATTGGAGGAAATTTACTTCCGTTTTTATAAAAATAATCTACAAGTGTTGCTTCAATATCGTCAAATCCATCTCCTCCAAAACCATAGTATTTAACATTGCTCATGTCGGTATTTCTTTTAATAAATTCTTTTGCGTGAGATGGAGTAGAACAAGAAAACTGTGGCTTATATTTATGTATTAAATCATAATAGTTTTTTGGTTCCATTTCAGGAATAAAAATCAATGTAACATTATTTGACAGATAAGAATGGCTTACTGTTTTACCAAATTCAACAAATTCAGGAATCATTTGTACACATCGGTCGTTTGCTTCTATATTTACTCCGTGTATCCAAAACCCAACATATACAGAATTGTCGTTTTCGTTACTGATTTCAATCGCCTTCGGCACGCTTGATGTACCGCTTGAATGAACAAAGGAGCAGGTGTCATTCGGGGTGTATGGATTTTCTTTAACTTCTTTTATCTTTTCACCGTTCTTTATAAAATCCACCCACTTGATTTCGTTTGGGATTTCAACTTGTTCAACAGGCTTTTTCTTTGCGGCAACAATTTTGAAAAGAGGCGGAAATGCTTCAATAACACTTGAAGAGATAACCTTAATGTCAGTTCCCTCAAGCGCTTTTTTCATATTCCTTTTAATGTCAGGCTCATCAAGTACGAAAACAAACTTTGAATCCAATTCCTCAATAAAATATTTCATTTCGTCAGCCGTAATATTCGGGTAAATATAATTCGGGATTGCGCCGATTTTATTAAGCGCATAGTCCATATAAAAGATTTCGGGAGCGTTCGTATGGCAAACCGTTACAATATCGCCTTTTTTAACACCGTAGGCAAGCAAGCCTTTAGCGGTTTTATCAATCATTTTAATGAATTTTTTATATGAGATTTTGACATCGGGATAATCTCTGTCGAAAAACTCGTCAGTCGGTTTTTCCTCGCCTCGCGGAACAGGAATTGTATATATAATCGCAGTGCCCTCCGGCTTGACATTATCCATAAAATAACGGTATTTGGTTTTGTTGATATTTAACTTCGGGTTTTCCATATCTTTCACCTCGTGTAATCTTTTTTTATTATTTTATTAAATCACCACCGTATATACAATACTCCGACAGCGTACTTTTGCATTTTTTCTTAAAAACATCAAAAAACACCCGATTACCGTTTGATAATCGGGTGTTAATTCTTTACCTTTTAATGATATTTCGGAAGATAGTCGCCGTGGGCTTCAATTAAATCGTCAACCATCTTTTTAATGGTGTCAATATCAAGCTCACTGCCCGTATGCGGATCAAGCATAGCCGCCTGGTAGATATGCTCTTTCTTGCGTGTGACAGCCGCTTCAATTGTAAGGAGCTGAACATTGATATTGGTCATATTCATAGCCGCACACTGAACGGGAAGCGCGCCGACGCGGCAGGGGTGAATGCCGTATCCGTCAACAAGGCACGGAACCTCAACGCAAGCGTCTTCGGGAAGATTTGAAATAAGAGAACCCGTATTGAGCACGTTTCCGCCGATTTCGTAAGGATTACCGGTGACAATTGCTTCCATAATCCTTGAAGCGTATTCGTTTGAACGCTCGTGCTCCTTAACGCCCTTTTCAAGCATTTCGGCATACTCCTTTTTCCAGCCGTTAATCTGGTTTACGCAACGGCGCGGATACTCGTCAAGCGGAATATTGTATTTTTCAATAAGCTCGGGATATTTTGACTTAATATAAAACATATTGTATTCGGAATTGTGCTCGCTCGACTCGGTGCAGTAATAACCGAAATTCTTTATATAATCCATCCTGACCTTATCGTTGGCGTCAGGCTTTGCCATATATTCGTCAACTCTTGACTTTATTTCGGGATAAAGGTCAACGCCGTTCTTATCCTTTATTTCAAGCAGCCAGCCCATATGGTTAATTCCTGCGATAAGCTCCTTTCTTCCCTCAAGCTTATCCTCCATACCGAGCTTTGTAAGAAGGTCGCGCGTACAGCCCTGAACGCTATGGCACAGTCCGACTGTATTTATCGGCGTGTAACGCAGCATATAGCCCGTAAGCATTGCCATAGGATTAACGTAATTTAAAAACAAAGCGTCGGGACAAACCTCTTGCATATCATCGGCAAAGTCCTGCATTACGGGAATTGTACGAAGAGCGCGCATTATTCCGCCTATGCCGAGAGTGTCGGCAATAGTCTGGCGAAGTCCGTACTTTTTAGGGATTTCAAAATCAATAATGGTACACGGGTCGTAAAGTCCGACCTGAATTGCATTGACTACAAAATCAGCTCCCTTTAAAGCCGCCTTTCTGTTTTCAACGCCTGCGTAACACTCAATTCTTCCGTAATTTCCCTTTTGATTACGCATCGCTTCAAGTATTGTTCGGCTTTCCTCAAGACGTTCCGCATCAATGTCGTAAAGCGCAAACACACTGTCACGAAGCGCCTCGGAACACATACAGTCGCCGATTACGTTTCTTGCAAAAACTGTACTTCCTGCACCCATAAATGTTATTTTCATTTTTAATCCCCCTTTTCAGGTTAAATTTAATATCAATGTATCAAAAACAAATGCCATTGTCAAGAAAAAAAGCGGTTTTAAAACCGCTTTTTTTAACTATTTATGGTGAATTATACTATCAAGTGCAACAGATTAAGGATATTGAAAACCCATACAGTT
>ERZ842401.2114-NODE-2114-length-27049-cov-14.410276_pt1 | contig 27049 bp, 29 predicted proteins | sample MGYA00521270_ERZ842401 | MGnify/ENA primary metagenome ERZ842401 (study PRJEB31892, sample SAMEA3878208) | bioreactor metagenome | biome: Moose rumen | place: Sweden | collected 2011-10 | study: EMG produced TPA metagenomics assembly of the PRJEB12797 data set... | reverse complement strand
CAGGTCCTTATTTGCAGTATATGGGCGCGCGCATCAGCTCGATTTTGCGAAAGGCTCACGACGCTGGAGTGGAGGCGGACGCAAGCGGTGTTGCTTTGCTCAAAGGCGCGGAGGAATGGGAACTGTTGAAGACGCTCGGCGAGTTTCCTGCGCTGGTGGCTCGTGCGGCGGAAAGCCTTGACCCGAGCATTGTGGCGAATTATCTGTATGCGGTGTCAAAGGCGTTCAGCAAGTTCTATCAGACAAGCCCGATTTTGTCTGTAGAGGACAAAAAGCTCTCTGGCGCGCGCTTGTATCTTGCTAAATGCACGCTCACGGTGCTGAAGAACGCAATGAATTTGGTTCTTGTTCAGTACCTCGACAAGATGTGAGGACGCACAGCGTCTTTTGTAAGCATCTTTTGTGAGAGTTGCAGTGTCTTTTTGAAAGAAAAACGTCTGTGAGGGAAAAACTTGCGGGCGTTTTTTGTTTAGGAAATAATAAATCAGAAAAGCAAGGCGGAGGGGAAAATATGACAGATATTGAGCGAAGAGAGATTGTAGAAGCTATTTCAGCTGCGGATAATGCGCTGAATCATCTTAATTCTGCAAGGCGGTATTTGAATAGTGCAGGCAACTGGGGTTTGCTTGACCTATTTGGAGGCGGCTTTATCTCTGGACTTCTGAAGCACAGCAAGATGAGCGATGCAGAAAGAGAAATCGAGAACGCTCGCTTTGCATTGCAACGCTTTAGCAAGGAGCTTCGCGATGTTAGCGGATACAGCTCTATTCACATCAATGAGTTTTTGACGTTTGCAGATTTATTCTTTGACGGATTTGTGGCTGACATTTTGGTTCAGTCGAAGATTAGCGAGGCGAAAAGACAATGCAATGACGCAATTCGCAAGGTTGAGTCAATCAAAATGGAGCTACAGCGCAGGCTGTGAGGAAAAAATGGGAAGAATCGTTGCAATAGGTGGCGGCGAATTAGACACGACACATCGCATAAACAGGTATATTGTTGAGCTATCGGGCAAAAAAATCCGCAGTTTCTCTTTATTGGCACAGCCAGCCGCGACTCAGAAAGTTATATTGAGTGTATTCGTGAGGAGTTTGAGAAGCTCGGCTGTGTTGTAAAATGCGCTCGTCTTATTTCTCAATGCTATACCGATGAGCAAATAAATGCTCTGTTGAACCAAGCAGATATAATTTATGTTGGTGGCGGCGATACGGCTTTTATGATGGATATGTGGCGGAAGTACGCTCTTTGTGATAAATTGAAACGCATATACGAAACAAATCACGCTGTTCTGTCGGGAATCAGTGCAGGCGCAATGTGTTGGTTTAGCTATGGACACAGTGACAGCCCCCTGTTTTGCAACTCTAATAGCGGCGGATATGGCTGGATAAAGAACTTGCTTGGTCTTTTGCCCTATGCCTTTTGCCCGCATTACAACGAGCGAAAAGAGTTCGTTGACAAAATGGTGAGTGAGCTAGATTTACCGATTTTTGCGCTAGAAAACAATGTTGCTCTTGTTGAAGAGGGCGGACAAATCAGCTTTGTTTCGTCTGATAATTCGAGCAAGGCGTATCTTTTAAAGCAAGCTGACGGCAGATTGAGTAAAGAGGCTGTAGTGGTAACTCTGTAAACTTTCGCTTTGTCTTTCGTAATTTTTTTATCCTACTTTCTTGCAGTGGGCTTTTATCTTCTTAATTGCCCAATCGTAGTGGCTAGAAGTTGCGCTAACAAAGTAAGAACCCAAATCCGTTGTGCCTGTCCAATCAAAATACTTCTTTGTGAAAAGCTCTTCGTTCGTGTACTTTTCAGCTATCTCCATCACCTTTTTGTGACTTTGTGCTAATAGCGTTTTTGCACTTTCTAGCGGTGTATTCTGATGACGAGTCCAAAACATCACATTCATTGCGCCGTAGGTTTTCCAAGAATACTCTGCTGGCAAAAATGGGATTACGCTCTTGCCGTTTGCGTTGTTTTCCACAAACTTGAGCAAAAGACAATGCCACTCATACAGATGAATCAGCACATCGCGAACATTCTTGTCGCGCGCCCAGTGAGCTTCTTTCTTGCTCTTGTCGGCGGAAAAATCAAAGGGCGTGTTTAGTTGCGCCTCCGTCATGTTCGCAATCAGCTCAAGCAGCTTTTCATAATTCTCTTGTGAAAACTTCAATAAGTCGTCTTTGTTCCTTGCTCTTGCCATATTTTTATTATAACCAGCGCCAAGCAAAAAAACAATCTTTGCTCAATTACAGTCTATTGATGAGCCAATCAAACACTTTAAGCCCGTCCACAGCGTCGGCGCGTGCATACGACAAGCACAGGCGTTCGGGGTGCCACTGAAGCGCATAGAATGGCAGCGTGTCGTGTTGCACCGCTTCAATAATGCCTTCGCGGCTGTATTGCACTGCGCGTAAGCCGCGTCCGAGCGTCTTTATCGCTTGATGATGTGCGCTGTTTATCGTGATTTCGCTCTGTTGATATATGCCGTAGACGAAAGAGCCCCTTTCCACAGTCGAAGAATGTATCTTGTCCGCCTCCGAGCCCTTATCTCGCGCGTGTAACGGGGCGCAATCGATGTGCTGCACGAGCGAGCCGCCTAAAAACACGTTCATTATCTGTAGCCCTCGGCATATTCCGAGCGTCAAAATTTTTCTATTCGCCGCTTCTTTTAACACCATCTCTTCAATCGTGTCTAGCTCATCATCGATGTCTATGCAATGTGTGTTCTGCTCTTTGTACGTTGCTGGATTTATGTCAACGCCGCCTTGTATCACGATTGCGTCCGCAAAGTCTATCGCTTGGTTAAAACACAAATCCTCAAGGCTATACGGCACGCCGCCCGCCGCACTTATCGCATTAAAGTAGTTTGTGTGCTTCGTCGCATCGCCCACAACAAATACATTCATTTCGCGCCTCGGTTCAGCGATGAGAGGAAATCTTTAGCGCGCTGTGTCTGCGGATTGTCGAAAAACTCATTTGCGCTTGCCTCTTCAATAATCCTGCCTTCGTCCATAAACACAATGCGACTCGCCACGTTCTTCGCAAAATTCATCTCGTGCGTAACAATGACCATCGTCATACCGCTGTGCGCCAGCTCCGTCATCACCGATAGCACTTCGTTTATCATTTCTGGGTCAAGTGCGCTTGTCGGCTCGTCAAAAAGCAATATCTCTGGATTCATCGCCAACGCTCTCGCTATCGCCGCTCTCTGCTGCTGTCCGCCCGAAAGCTGTGCAGGGTACTTTTTCGCCTGCGCCTCCACGCCCACACGCTCTAGCAAAGCCATCGCCCGCGCTTCTGCCTCCGCTTTAGACAGATGCAAAACCTTTCGCGGTGCAAGAGTTACATTGTCGATAATCCTTTTATGCTCAAACAGATTGAACTGCTGAAACACCATACCGACCTTTTTGCGCAGTTCAACGAGCTTTTTGCCCTCCAGAGCCGCCTTTTCGCCGTCTATATATATCTCGCCTGAATCAATGCTTTCCAGCCTGTTTATCGTGCGGCACAAAGTCGATTTTCCAGACCCCGACGGACCTATGATAACCACGACTTCACCTTTTGCCACCGTCAAATTGATGTCTTTCAAGACGTGCAGCGAGCCGAAATACTTGTTTACGCCTCTTAACTCGATTATATTTCCCATTCTCATCATCTCCGTTTGCGCTGTGCGATGTTGTCCGAAATCTTGTTCAGCGCATAGTTTAGCACGATGTAGATTATCGCGACAAGCACATAAATCAACAGCATAGAATCGTAATTCGAGATAAGCACTTTTGCATTCTGCATAAGGTCGGGATAGTTGACGAGATACGAAAAAGTCGTGTCTTTCACCACTATGACCAGTTCGCTGATGAGCGAGGGCAAAACCAAGCGGAACGCCTGCGGAAAGATAACGGAGCAGTTCGCCTGCATATCGCTCATTCCAAGCGAAAGTGCCGCTTCTCTCTGTCCTCTCGAAAGCGAGTTCACTCCAGAGCGCAACACTTCGGCGACGACTCCCGAAGCCGACAGCGACACAGGAAGCGCGATTTTTAACAGCGGCGAGAGCTTTATATTCCATTGCGGCAGGACAAGAAAAAAGAAGTAGATGAACAACAGCGTCGGCACTCCTCGCGTGAACTCAATTATCGCCGTCGAAATCGCATTGAGAGCCTTGCTCTTGCTTATGCGCAGGTTCATCAGCGTAAAGCCGAAAACGAAGGCAAAGACAAGAGAGGTTAAGGAAGAGGCGATTGTGCCTAAAAAGCCTTTGAACAAAAATATCCACGTCGTGCCTTTCAAAAAGAAATACCAATTTCGATAATCGAGCTGCCCCGTTTCGTAAAAGCGATTGACGACGAGCGCGAAAAGGGATAGCAGGGATATGGCGGCGATGATTGAAACAATCGTGTTTATGCGACGGGAAGCGCGGCTAGGGTGTTCGTAGAGAACAGAAAATATATCACTTGCAGAATTACTCATCGTTTTATCCTCAGTTTCTTGTCAAGATAGTTCCCCGCTTGCCCAATGACGACGGCGGTGGCGCAGTAGAGAGCAGCCGAAAGCACAAACGGAGCAATTCCGCCTGTGGTGTGCGTGTTGATGTAATCGACGATGCCCGTTAAATCGCGCGGCTTGAGCGGCACTTGAGAGGCGAGGGCTGTGGTGAGCATTGTGCCGACTGCGAGATTTGTGAGCGGCAGAATCGAAAAGCGCAATGATTGCGGAACAATTATATAGAAGATAATTTTCGGAAAACTGAACCCCAACGCCCGCGCCGCCTCAATCTGCCCTTTCTTTATCGCTTGCACGCCCGAAATCAAGTTTTCTGAAATGAACGCGGACACGATAAGCGTTGTAGCGATAACGACGCTCGCAAAATACGAAAGCACGATGTCGAGATAGGGCAGGGCATAGACAAGCACAATCAGAAGCGACGCGCCGGGGATATTGCGAAAGATTTGCACATAAGCGCGCGCACTCTTTTGCAATATCTTCACGGGACTTATGCGCAAAATCGTGATGACAAGCCCAGCGAACAGCGACAGAGCGAACGTCAACAGCGTCAGTCCCCACGTTGTCAAAAGCGATTGCACATAGTCGCCGCCAAACTCTTCGAGCAGTTCACTAAAGCTCATCAATTCACCCCCTTATCTAGTCGATGTGCGGAGGCTGCGGCGCGTTCGGAATGCCTGTGCGGTCTCCGAGCGTGATTTTCCAGAGCTTTTCCCACGTTCCCTCTTCGATAATCTTCTTTAAGAACGCATTGACAAACGCCACACCGTCGCTGTCTTTCGGCAAGCCCAAGCCGTAATTGTCTTCTGAACCGAACGAGCCGCCTGCGATTTTGTATGTATTCGGCGTTTTGACGATAGCATTCAAGAGCAGCGTGTAATCCGTTACATACGCGTCAACTCTCTTTTGCTGCAGTGCCGTGCGAGCCTCGATGTCGCTTTTGAACTCCTCAACGACCGCTTCTGGCGCGAATTTAGCTAAAATAGCAGGACCTGTCGAACCTGACTGCGTGGCGACCGTCTTTTTTGCAAGCGAGCCGACGCTCTTTATGTCCTCTCTTCCTGCATTGACCAGCACCGCATAGCGAGAGGTGAAGTACGGACCTGCGAACGAAATCAGCTCTTTTCGCTTGTCTGTGATAGAATACGTCGCTACAACGACATCGACCTGACCGCTTTGCAACACGGCTTCTCGCGTGCTAGAGGTAACCTGCGTAACCTCGTATTTGCTCGCGTCGCCCAAGATGTAGCGCGCCAACAGCTGAAAAATGCCTGCGTCAAAACCGCGCGTCTTGTTGTCTGTTTCGTCAAGCTGACTGAACAAAAACGATGTGAGAACGCCGCCGACTTTAAGCGTGCCAGCCTTTTTCACTGCACTCGCCCATTCGCTCGCCGCGATTTCCTCATCGCTCGCCACGCCGATAGAGTTGACAAGCGTGTCAAAAGCAGTCTTGTTGATAGCAATCGGCTCTACGTCCACCTGCGCAGCACTGGCACTCTTCTTTCCGCCGCAGGACGCAAAGAGCAGAGAAGCGGCAAGAATAGATGAAACAACCTTCAAATATTTCTTCATACAATACCTCCTTGAAAAAATATTTGAAGTATATATAAACGAAAATAAACTACTTTGTCAATAGGTATTCCGTACAACGCGCAAAACAGCTTAAAGCATTGCGACTTTGAACTTTGCTAATACGGATTTTTTGTTAGAAGAGCTTTGCTGTGAATCAGCTTGCAATAAGTGCGCCTTGAATTCTTCATAACCAGAATCGAAGTTGCTTGCGAAATCGGAATCAACGTCTTTTTTTTGAGCGATGAAATCATCTAAATCAATCGTGAGCTTGTCCATTGTTCGCCTCCCTCTCTAAAAAATCATTTTTTCTTTCTCTACAAATATCTATCTCGTTTTTAGGTGTTTTCTGCGTTTTCTTTTGAAATCCGTTTGTAAGAATGACAATATTTCCATTGTGAAAAAATCCGAGAAGCCGATATATATTTCCATTAGCTTCTATTCTCACTTCATAAAAATCGGTATCGGTCAGTTTCTTGAAATAGGTCTTAGGAATTCGCTCAAGCTCTTGAATCGCCTTGAGAACCCACATTATTTTTAGCGAAACCTTATTCGGCTGTGCTTCTATAAACTCTGCGACAGGACATTTTCCGTCAGCAGTTTTATAGAACGTTACTTTTCTTTGCATAATACAAAGTTAGCACAACTTATTTCAAAAGTCAATCTTTTTTTTGCTCTGTTTTGCATTAGACCTGTTCTGAAACAGAATGTCATTGCCGTACTCGGCTTTATGTCATTGCCGTACTCAATACGGCAATCTATAGCAATATAGGCGTTTTGAGAAAGAGGCTATGCCTCAGATTATCGGGTCGAGGTGAGATAATGACAATTATCGAACAGGTCTATTGTGCGTCGTGCATATTCTCTTAAATATCTGCGTATACAGAAGAGATGGAAAAACAGGGCTGTAGGGGGAGGGCGTGCAATGCTGTGGCGAGGGGCGGTACAGGTAAGTGGCGGAGGGGCGTACAGTATTGTAGCGAGAGCGGCTACAGTGCTGTAGAGGAGTCGGCTACAGTGCTGTACAGAATCGGTACAGTGCTGTATAGACAGTGTCTACAGTGCTGTAGAAAAAACGCTCAAGAATCTGCTAAAAAAACTTGCTTTGTACTATGCAATATAGTATATTTAATATAGAGGCATTTTTCAAAAAAATCCTGTGCCTCAAAAGGAAGTTAATAGAATGAAAAATCTCGAAGATGAGTTAGTTTCAGAAGAATCACTGCAATCGGGAATTACGGTTACTTTGATTAAAAATCAGCTGGATAAGGCGGGCGGATTTTTTGCGCGCGTGAAATCTCGGCTTGCGACTGTAAAGGCGGCGTTGGGCTTAATCGCGAAGAAAAACAAGGGTATCGACACAAGCGCGATAAAGACGGGCTTGGAGCTGTATAATGACGAGGTGATTGACCTTTTGTCGATGGGCTATGCGGTGAAAATCCTTGACATCGGCGTGCTGCAGATAAAGCACCGCGGGGCTGTCAAGGACAAAAACGAGGCTATGACGCTTTCTAATTTCACAGTCGAGTTTACGCCGTCGGCGGCGGTGAGCGAGGCGGTGAAGAATTTGAAAGTGGACGCGGTGCTTGAGGTGATGAACGAGCCTGAGATTAAGAGCCTTATGGATTTGTGGCGGCAGGAGAGCGACGGAAAGATTACTATCGGCAGACCGTTTCAGGTGCTGGGACAGAATCTCAAGCTGGATACGGGGATTGACGAGGTGTTTTTCGTGCCTCTTACGGCGAGCGGTGCGGACGATTTGGACGAAGAGAATTGGATTAGGGCGGCGAGCAATGCGGTGTTCCGCAATAAGCCGAGCGAGCTCAATATTTACGCAAGCGACAATCTTGAAAGCGGAAAGAAATATCGCTTGCTGCTGCGTATGTGGAAGGGCAAGGACGACAATCCGAAAGCCTTTGAAATCAGCACAAAGAGCGACATCTTTGAAGCCGTCAACGCATAAAGAAAAATAGATTGTTTATGCAATGTCTAGTGCAACTTTTAAGGCGTAATTGAGTTCATCAATCTTTGCGCTAGACAAAAGACCGATGTAGTTTGTCAGTTCCGATTTTCGCACACTGACAAGCTCATCACAACGAGATACAGTTCACCTCTTTTCATTCTTCCCCCTCCCAAATATCTGCTTGAAAAAAGTCTATATTCTCCTCAGCTCCTTTGTTGAAGTATTCTGCATTAGCGGTAAGAATTTCCAAATCTTGTTTGTCGCGCGCCGCTTTTTCTGCTTTGAATTTTTCTTCCCAATAGTCGAGAAGCTCTCTAAAGGTGATTCCGTATTGCTTTTCTTCCATAAAGTGAGCGAAGTCCGCTACATAGCGCAGGTTTTGCCCGCTCATTTTCCCGATACTCTTCGTAACCTCGTTTCTCAATGCTGCTTCTCTCATAACAAGCCTCCGCCAAAAATGTATACTTTTATTATACTATGCGAGAGGGGTTATAACAATAATATTTTGTGCAAAAAGTGGTTTTGGCGAAAAAGTGGTTTATAATATTCTATATGAACAAGATAACACTTACTTTTGACGACAATTACAAGTTGCAGGTTGAGTCGGGTTGCACCGCTATTGCAGCCTTGTCTACTATCGATAAATATGCTACCGATATGAAAAGAATCATGGCGGTACGAATCAATAATGAAATTAAAGCCCTTAACGCCCCTATCCTAATAAATGCACACGTTGAGCCTGTATATGTGAACACGAGGGACGGGGCGGCGATTTATAGGCGGTCGCTGTGCTTTGTGTTGGCGGCGGCGAGCCATTGCCTCTTTCCGAATGTGCGCCTCTTAGTCGGTCATAGCCTCGATTACGGTTACTATTACACGATAGACACCGAAGAACAAATTAGTAGCGAGCAAATTGCAGTGCTCAAAGCGAAAATGAGTGAATATATCGAGAACGATTTGCCGATTGAAATAGGGGTCATCTCTTATTCTGAAGCCGCCGATATGCTGTCGAAGCTGAACCTCGTCGAATCGCGGAAAATGCTCAATTATAATTGTCCGCCTGAAATCCCTGTAAACACTCTCGGCGATTTTAGCGATTTGTTCTTTGAGCCTTTGTGTGCAACGACTGGCTCTCTAAAGGTGTTCGACTTAATGCCGTATCAAAAAGGCTTTATGCTCCGCTTCCCGACATCGAGCGAGCCTGACCGCTTACCGCCGTTTAACGACATTCCAAAACTGTTCAATATCTACAGCGAATACAAGGATTGGGGAAGACGGCTCGGCGTTACTTCTGCGGCCTCTCTCAATCAGCTTATCCACGACGGCATGACGGACGATTTTATTGACATCACCGAAACGCTGCAGGATAAGCGCATTGCGAACATCGCGGATATGATACACGAGAGAAAATCGGCGAAAGTTGTCTTGATTGCAGGTCCGTCAAGCTCTGGAAAGACGACGACGAGCAAAAAGCTGGCGTTGCAGTTGCAGTCGATTGGCTATCAGCCGAAAGTCATTAGCCTTGATAACTATTATGTCGGGCGCGCAGAAAATCCTCTCGGACCAGATGGCAAGCCTGATTATGAGTGCTTGGAGGCTCTCGATGTTGGGCTGTTGAACGACAATCTTATTGATTTGTTCGACGGCAAGACGGTGGAGATTCCGTCGTATGACTTTGCCGAGGGAAAGCGATATTATGCAGGCAACTCGATGAAACTGGCGAAGGACGACATTTTGATTATGGAGGGAATCCACGGACTCAACGACAAGCTCACGCCGCGAATTCCGAAAGAACTCAAGTTCAAGATATATCTGTCGGCTCTGACGCAGCTTAACCTTGACGACCACAACCGCATTCCGACAAGCGATAACCGCCTTGTACGCCGCATTGTGCGCGACAACAATTTCCGCGGAAAGAGCGCGGCGGACACGATTGCGATGTGGGACAGCGTGCAGGCAGGCGAGCGAAAGCATATCTTCCCGTTCCAAAGCAATGCGGACGCGATGTTGAACACGGCTCTTGATTACGAGCTGTGCGTGCTCAAGGTGTATGCTATGCCGCTGTTGCAATGTGTATCGCCAGCGCAAAAGGAGTATGCAGAGGCACGACGATTGCTGAACTTCTTGAAGTATTTCTCGGCGATTCCGTCAAACAATGTGCCGAAACATTCTATCATTCGTGAGTTCATCGGTGGAAGCGCGTTCTCGTATTAAGGTTGCAGCCGCTGTAATTGTGCAGGGGGATAAGTATCTTGTAACCCAGCGCGGTTATGGCGCGTACAAGGGCTTTTGGGAGTTCCCTGGCGGCAAGATAGAGGCGGGGGAAAGCGCAGAAGACGCTGTTGTGCGGGAGATTAGGGAAGAGCTGTGCGTCGCCATAGAGGTGGAAAAGCGGCTTGGCACGGTGGAATATGAGTATCCTGAGTTTCATTTGTCGATGGAGTGCTTTGTGTGCCGTATCGTTTCGGACGAGATAACCTTGCGTGAACACGACGGCGCACAATGGCTTCACGCAGATGAGCTAAACAGCGTGTCGTTTTTGAATGCAGATGTGGAAGTGGTGAAGCTGATACAAGGGGCGGGGCGTTAGTCTTTGTACTGAGAGAGCAGCTCTTGCAGATATGTGCTGTCGCTCATCGCGCGCTTTACGTCTGCATCTCTTCCCTCGGCAAAGAGGCGCGACATAACGGCGGTCAGAGAGCTTATGCCCTCGTTGCGCCCGATAGAGATGCCCTCGTTGCGCCCGATAGAGATACCCTCATTGCGCCCGATAGAGATGCCCTCGTTGCGTCCGATAGAGATGCCCTCGTTGCGCCCGATAGAGATGCCCTTGTTGTAGTTTTGTCTAAAAATATCAATCACTTTTGTGCCTCCTTTTACTCGTTGTGTTTCATAGACGAAATCTTCCATTTCGCTGTAAATGTCATCGTTTGAAATCACTTGAAACAGCGTCATTATCTCATGAACGTGTTTTAGTTTCTGTGCATTCCAATCTTCTACCTGACCTGTGCGAAGTGCTTTGAGGTATTGTGCCACAAGGCGAAAATCGCTTTGAAACGACTGTATTTCATCATCAGAAAGCCATGCCACATCATAAATGTTTGCTTTATAATCATTAAACAACGGCTTCAATGCGTGAGGTACTGCGATTTGTTCGCTTAATGACTTAGGCATTGTCCAGCGGCTGTCTGTTCCGAAATATAAAACCAATGTGATGACAGGATACCAAGACGATTTTTTATTGTGTATCTGCTCCCGATACGCTGCTCCGTCGTAGCCAATAACTCGAAGCGGCATTGCGTTATCTTGCACAGTCTGATTTTCTAATCCAATCAAACTCAAATGCACTTCATTCTTATTCCAAAATTTCGCTATATCGCGTTCTTGCTCTCTTAGTTCGCCGTCGATTGCTTTATATTGTGAAAAAGCCTGCGCATCACTTAAATCTTCTTCGCGGATTTCTTGTTTGCCGCCGCATGCTAGAACATTTACAATGTCGGCGAAAACATCGTTGTACGACAAAAGGGATTTTTCAGCTATATCCTTTGTACCCATATAATAAAGTATACCATCAGTTTTCTAAATCTGCAATGGAAACAACGGCTAGAAGTGTGCGGATTTTCGCTTGAGGGCGGAGAGGACGGCGCAAAGGGAGATGATGAGAAGCGGGGCGGCAATCGACAAGAAGAGCGACAGACGCATATAAAAGATAAAGCTGTCGGTGTCGGCGATTTTGTAGAGTGCATAGCTCGATGTTGCAGAATGCTTGAGGCTTGCGAGTTCGTCCGCGCCTTGCAAGTGCAACACTGCGGCAGAGAGAAAATCTAGGTTTCTGAAATCAGGGCTTGCGCCATTGTTGATGTAGCTTAGCATAAGGCTTGAGGCAAAGTATTGGTCTGAAATAACGATGATATTCTGCTTTTCTGCGCCGAGAAAATACTGCGCGGTGGCTTCGCCTTTGCCTGCGCTTTTCGGCACACGAAACGGATTTGTGTCAATGAGATATTCTCCTTCGTTCTCTGGCTGTAAGAGCCATGCGGCGCGGGTGGTGGCTAAAAGAGGCGTGGCGGCGGCATCTTCTGCGATGTGCACGGGGGAAGCCCAGAAGAGTGTGCAGCCCTCTTTTGCGCTTTGTTGTGGCATAATCGACACCCACAGCGGATAGTTAAAAATGTCCTGCCGTGTAGAAGAGCCTGCGTCGTCTGCGCTGTCCATTACAATTTGACTTGAAGAAATGTCTGCGACAAGGGCTTTTTCGATTCGTATACCTTTGCTTTCTAACAGCGGCAAAATGAAATCTTCTGCTCTCTCGCTCACTGACCAATCAGATGAAATGTCTACATCAAGCGCGCTTACGGCAAAAAAGGCTTTTCCGCCTTTGTCGATGAAATGGGATAAGGCAGCTGCGCTTTCTTGTGTGAAACTTGATGAGCCGAAGATGACGACGGGGGTATTTGTCTTTAGCAATGCTTCAAGTGTATCGTTTGTGAGGTCTGAGCCTAAAACGACATCGGTCTTTACGCCTGCCGTTTCTAGCCACGGGCGCACATAGGAGTATTCGCTGTCGATGTCGAGGGCGTTACCGCTGATGATGAGGGCTTTTCGCTCTATGCCCAAAACGATTTTTTCTACTGCGCGTGTCAAATCGTATTCGAGAGTTGTTGCCGAAAGTTCAAACGGGATAATCTCTGTATTGCCTAAGTATTCAAGGACGATTGCGCTGTAGACATTGAGATATTCTGTTTTGTTTTTGCCGCTGCTGCGAAGCTGTTGAGAGGTCAGAGCGTAGCCCGAAATGGCTTCTTTGCCTTCTTTAGAATCGGGATTGATTATCGAGAGTTCTGCATTTTGGCTTTTTGCGCAATATTGAAATAAAAAATCCTCTACATCGCGCACTTGCGGATATAAGCGGCGTAGTTCGCTTGAGAGATAGTATTTTATGCGTAAAACTTCATCTGCGTTGCTTAGGGCTTTTGTGCTATATGGTGAAACAGAAAACATTTTCTCGCGGCTACAGTCGAGGCGAAAAGAGAGATGTGCGCTCAAGAGCGTGAGCAATATACAATCAAGGGCAAAAAACGAAAAGAGGCGAGTATATCTTCTCTCTCCGTTTTTGAGCGAAAAGACAAAGGAAGAGCTACAGAGAAAGAATAAAGTCCATACGAGATAGAAGAATATATCTCTGCTGTCGATGATACCTTTAGCGGCAGCGTCGAAATGCCACGAAAAGCTCAGCAACTGCATTATACTTGCGACTCTGCCAGTTATGCCTGTGTAGACTGCAAAGAGGTGCGCACTGTTGAAGACGGCAAGAATTATGCTGCTGGCGAAGAGAAATGCGACGGTGTTTTTAAGCAATACGGAGATGAAAAGAGTGAGAGAGAGCGCAAATAGACCGTAGAGCAGAACGCCGAAAAAGCCTAAGATGAGCTGACTGGTATCGACATCGCCGAAAAAAGAGACCGAGAGCGGCACAAACAAGATACATAGGTTCATTGCGACAAAGGCGATAAAGAGAGATGAGAGCTTGACAGAAAAGAGGAGAAGAGAGGGCAGAGGTGTGAGGGTGTCGAATGGTTTTAGGCTTACTATTATGGTCAACAGCGGTAAAACAAGAATAGAAATATACGGCACAGACGAAAAGAAAAAGCGCAAATCGCTGCTTCCGTTGCCAGAGAAAAACTGATTGGCGAAAAAGAAGCGCAGTGCAAGCGATACGGCGTAGAACGCAGTGAGTATATAGAAGATAGGGCTTTTGTGTAAACAAAACAGCTCTTTTTTAAGAAGTCCGATGAGTTTTAATTTTGTGTTCATTCTGCCACCTGATTTAATGCGATGAATGCTTCTTCAAGCGAGGTTGTTTTTGTTTCTCGTATAATGCTTTCTGCACTTCCCTGCGCTATGAGTTTGCCTTGCTTTAAGATGAAAACGGTTTTTGCTAATGCGTCCACTTCTTGCATTAAGTGGGTAGAAAGCAGTACCGTTTTTGTTTTGCTCAGTCTTTTTATCAGTTCCCTCATTTGCTTTATTTGCGCGGGGTCAAGTCCGCTTGTTACTTCGTCTAACACAAGCACTTTCGGGGAGTGTATTAAAGCTGTTGCAAATGAAACTCTTTGCTTAAAGCCCTTTGAGAGCGTTGCTATTTTTTTATTGATAACGCTTTCTAGCTTACAATCGACAATTACTTTTTCCATTGCTTCTGAAAGTGCCTTTTCTCGCATACCTCTCATTTCGCCAGTAAAGAAAAGCATTTCATTCACTGTGAAATCATCATATAAAATCGGTTGCTCTGGCACATAGCCGACAATCTCTTTTATTTCAGTAGCACTTTCTTTGCCGCAAATGCGCACTGTGCCGCTTGTCGCTTTGTGCAAGGCGCAGAGAGCTTTTAAGATTGTTGTTTTCCCTGCTCCGTTCTCGCCTAATAGTGCGGCTATTTCGCCTTGCTTCACGGTGAGTGTTACGTTATCGACGGCCGTTTTATTGCCGTATGTTTTTGAAAAGTCAATCAATTCAATCATGTGTAATTGATTATATCAGCCGCTCTTTTTTTTGTACAGCCACAGGCTGCTTTTCAATGCCATAGGCTGTTTTGCGGATACAGTCCGTTTTGTCAGCTTAATGCAGTTTGTGGCTGTAGCACAAAAACTGAAAAATACATATACTTAGCAGTATGACAGACTTACAGAATGAATTATTGGAACGCTTTTTGCGTTATGTGAAAACATATTCCCAAAGCGACGAAAAGAGCGCAGATGCTGGAAATATCCCTTCTACTGTGCAGGAATGGGATTTAGCTAAAATGCTAGAAGCCGAGATGAAAGAGATTGGCTTAGAGGGCGTGCATATCACGGAGCATTGTTATGTGTACGGCTATTTGAAGGCAAGCGAGGGGCTTGAAGATGTTGCGCCTCTTGCTCTTTTGGCACACATTGACACCGTGGAGGAAGTGAGCGGCAAAGACGTAAAGCCTCAGATTATTCGTGAGTATGACGGTTCTGTGATAACGTTGAGCGAAGGCAGCAAAATTGACCCTGCGGCAGATGAAGCGTTGCGCTTGGCAGGCGAAGAGAGAGATACGATTATCACTTCTGACGGCACGACATTGCTCGGAGCGGACGACAAAGCTGGAGTAGCGGCGATAATGACGGCGATTTCTGCGATAAAGAAGCAAAATATTCCGCATGGTAAGATAGAGGTGATTTTCTCGCCTGACGAGGAAACAGGGCACGGAATGGACAAAGTGCCGATTGCGGAAATTGAAAGCCGAAAGGCGTACACTGTGGACGGCGGACATATCGGAGAGCTTGAAACTGAATGCTTCAATGCGTATAAGAGTGAAATCACGTTCACGGGAAAATCGCTGCACACTGGTTCGGCTCGTCCTCGTATGGTCAATGCGGTTACTATGGCGAGTTCTTTTGTTGCAAATCTTCCTCGCCAAGAAGCACCAGAAACGACCGACGGCTATATGGGCTTTTACGCGCCAATGGAGATAACGGGAAGCGTAGAAAGCGCGTATGTGTATTTGCTGCTTCGCGATTTCACAGCGGAGGGAATGGAGAGGCGAAAGGCGTTTGTTGATTCGTTGGCAAACGTTACAGCGCGCAGTTTCGGCGGAAAAGTTGAGGTGAAGCACACTGAGCAGTATTTGAATATGAAGAGCAAACTCGACGAACACCCTGAAGTCGTTGAAAACCTCGTTGCTGCATATAAGGCAGCTGGTGTTGAGCCGATTTTCCAGCCAATTCGCGGAGGCACGGACGGCTCAAGACTGACGCAAATGGGAATTCCGACCCCGAATATCTTTACAGGCGGACACAACTATCATTCACGCACAGAATGGCTGTCGTTCTCACAGTGTACAAAGGCTATGCAGGTTTTAATAGAGCTTGCTCGCATTTCGACAAAAGACAAGAAATAGGGAGGCTGTGTAAACAGAATGTATCAGTACAAAATAGAGGGCGGTTTTCCAATCAAAGGTACGATTCAAGCAAGTGGCAATAAAAATGCCGCGCTTCCGTGTATAGCCGCATCTCTTTTGACAAAAGAAAGCGTGATTTTGCGCAATATTCCTGCGATTGAAGACACTGGCGTGATGTTCAAGATACTTGAATCTTTGGGCGCGAAAGTGGAAAAGCTTGATGTGCACGATTGGAAAATCACTGCGGAGAATATCACCTCAAACGAAATCCCTCGCACGCTGTCGAAAAAAATCCGTGCGTCAATTCTCTTTGCAGGCTCTGTTCTTGCGCGCTGTGGTAAAGTTGTGCTTCCGCCTCCTGGAGGAGATGTCATCGGGCATAGGCGACTTGATACGCACTTTTTGGCTTTGACCGAACTCGGTGCACGAGTTGACATCGACGGGCAATTTAACATAAGCGCAAATAAACTCGTCGGCACAGATATTTTCTTGGACGAAATGAGCGTTACGGCAACAGAAAATGCGCTTATGGCGGCGGTGTGTGCTGATGGCGTTACGATTATCAATAATGCTGCGAGTGAACCGCACGTTCAAGATTTGTGCAAAATGCTCATCGGTATGGGGGCGCAGATTGCGGGCGTTGGCAGCAATGTCTTGAAGATATTTGGCGTTAGTGAATTGCACGACACAGATTACACGATTGGACCTGACTTTATGGAAATCGGCAGTTTCATCGGCTTGGCGGCGGCGACAAAGGGCAGTATCAAAATCACGGGCGTTCGAGAAAGCGATATGCGTCCTTTGAAGATTGCGTTTAACAAGCTGGGCATTCGCTGGAATATCGATGGCAGCACTCTCAATGTTCCTCTGTTGCAAGAGATGAAAGTGAACAAGGATTTAGGCGGCGCAATTCCAAAGATTGACGATGCTCCGTGGCCGAGCTTTCCGCCAGATTTAACTTCGATAATGACGGTGGTCGCGACGCAGGTTGAAGGCACTGTGCTTATCTTTGAAAAGATGTTTGAAAGCCGAATGTTCTTTGTTGACAAGCTTATCAATATGGGCGCGTCTATTGTACTTTGCGACCCTCATCGCGCAGTCGTTTCAGGTCCGTCAACGCTTCACGGCGATAACCTTGTTTCTCCCGATGTTCGCGCAGGAATGGCGATGGTTATTGCAGCTATGGCGGCGCAGGGCGAAAGTACGATTAGCAATGTGTATCAGATTGAGAGGGGTTACGAAAATCTTGTTGAACGATTGCAATCTCTCGGCGCACACATAGAACGAGTAGAGCAACCGTAGTTTCTACAACAGCCACAGACTGACAAAACGGACTCTATCCGCAAAAGCAGCCTGTGGCATTTGAAAAGCAGCCCTCGGCTGTTAGTCATCAATATTGTTATAGCGCGATAAGAAAAGCAAGCTGACGGCGGTCAATAAGAAGATACACGCAACAAGCGATACAGAAAGCGCATAATAGCCCACCATTCCTACAAGTGCCGCTGCAAGCAGTCTTAGAATATAAATTCCCCCTTCAATAAGCGCATAGCACATAGCAGTGATGAACGGAAATGCAAATAAGTAGCGCAGTTTGAAGTCTTTTGGTTCTTGAAGCCGATAATTCCACGCAAATGCTGCCGCAAATACGATGATTATAAGAATGAGAATTGGGTGGCAAAGCCTTTGCACAAGCACTAATCTCGCGCTTTCTTCTGAAAATCCGTATCGTTCGCATTTTCTTACAAACTGCATAAGCTCTGGCAAATACATCTTGTCTGCGCCAATAGAGGAATTAGAAACGATGACAAAATCATCAAATGACAATGGCAAATCATAAAATAAATCGCTTCTTGTTTCTGTATGTGCATCAGAATAGGTGAAAATAGGCTCTATTATTCCTGTGTCAGATTCTTTAGAAACTGATTTTACCATTATGCTTACACTATTTTCGCTTGAAAGGTCTGCAAACACTTTTGCATACGGCACATTCATTGAATACACGAGTTCTCCATCTTTATTGAATGTATCAACAGACAAGCCTCTTAAATACTTTCCGCCGTTAAAAGTTGCCTCGCCTTGTATAAAGACAACGAAAGTTTCTTCCTCTGTTTTTATGCAAAAATAGGCGTTTCGTGTGTCTTCAAAATGCTCTATTCCCTTTACCTCATCAAGAAAGAAATACTTTTTGAGCAATGCTTCTTCTGATTTTGCAAGATATTGCCTAATATCTGGGTCATCTGCAAGAGAACGAGATGAATCAGAGAGCTTTTTGAGAATGTAATACGCAGTTAGCGGGTCGTCATTTTGCAATGCACTATACGCGACATATTTTGTGTTGTAAATATCGTAAATGCCCTCGTACACTTCATTTCTAATGGAGTTTTGCGGAATAGACAGATTTTTCCACGCCTTGTCAGAATCCTCTCTGCTCTCTCCGAGTTCATACGCCATTTTTGCATAATAATGTGAAGCAAACCAATCGCCTTTCGCTGCCGCTTCTGCTGCTTTCTCTTTTATTTCAGCAAGAGAGAGGGCTTTTGAATTCTTCTCTGTTTCTTCTTCAAATAGTTTCTTGTTGCCGTCTGTGCCAAGTGATAAATCTTTTTTGTGTTCTGCAACTTCTGCCGTCGCCTCTGCGCGACCGATAAAGGATTCTGCTTCTGCGCTTTTTGTATTGAGCAAAGCCACATTTTGCGCATAATGCAAAGCGAGTTCAGATTCTCCCTTGCTTAAATAGTATTCTCCCCATTTCATATATTCTTGAAAAAGCGTGTAATTGGACTTTAGCAAAGATAATTTTGTAGAAACAAGGGGCATCGCTAACTCTGAAGAGGCTGTGATGATAAAGACAATGATAAGCGATAAGCGCATCACATAAGAATACATCTTAAAAATAGTATTAGAAAACCGTGCATAGCATTTATGTGAATAGTGGCAATACTCCATAGAAGCCGCAAGAAGAGCCGCACTTATGCACAATGCAGGCAAAAAGTTCAAAAACATCTTTATGCCCGAAAGCAATCTATATAAAAGAACGGCATCGGGCAATAACGGCGGAATTGCGAGCCGTGCATTTATCGCAAGACAAAGAAAAAATGCGAATACTATATATGATACAGAAAAGATTATGACACGTTTCATTTATACAAATCCTTCTTAGGTGTTAGTTGCTTAGTAGTTGTAACTCGGATTATAGCTATTGTTTGCCGAAGAGCTGAATATTTGGTGTGTGATACCTACCGCCATAAATAAAATAAAGATGAATAGGTTAATCATCGCAAGCGTCGGCTCTGGTATGTATGCCGAAAGATTATTGGTCAAAGGAAACGTATAATCGCGCACTTTATCAAAAATCGGCAGTGTAAAATACAAGTAATTCAAAGCGATAATGGCGAATACCGAAAACGAAATAATGACGCAGTTTACGAGCTTGTGCGAACTTAAAGCGCGGAGCTGAAAGACAGAAAACAACGCCGCTCCAATAGAAGACAAGCTCAACCACGCCAAAATGCCGCCCTTTGCCGCTTCTAATGCCCGCTGTTCAATCATTTCTGCAGCTTGCACAAAAAGACGCGCTACTAAAGGCATTTCGATAGATTTTTTGATGATAGAGTCCGCAAAATCGCCGTTAGAGCTAGACGCTCTTTGTATCTGTTTGTGAGAAAACGACTCAATTTTATTAACAGAAAGCGAGGTATCTTTTGAGATTTGCACACCGTTCGCTTTTCCCTCTTCGTCTACCTTTGTGTAGTAGGTGATGTATTTGTCATCGCTTCTAAAGTAGCCAGCAGAGGGAAGCGGATACGTTTTTTCAAAATAGGTTTCTCTCAATTTACTGCCATACATTGCATTGAGCGGCAAAATCACCCCCCAAGACAAAAACGACAGCGATAAATAGACTGCGAAAACGGCGACGACATTGCTTTTTGGGTGTCTGACGGCGTAAAGGGGAATGAAAAGAGAGGTTAAGACGACAAACACTGGAAAAGATTTTATCAAGCCTGCTACAAAGAGCGGGAGTGAGAATAAAGAAGAGTGTGTTCCCGACACGATAAGAGTGCAACTTTGATAAAGCATATAAACGGTAGCACCAGCTATCGAACCACATACACATAAAAAAATATACGCAAAAATCATAAAAATCGGCGTTTTCATTTCTTTAAATGGTATCACGAAAAGTGTGTAAAAACAACTATGATTTATTTATTTAACTGAAAAATCAATAAAAATTATCCTTTCTTTTGCACTAAAGCCACTCTTTACTGTACACTCAATTCACTCTTTAGCGCACAGTATAGTCGCTCTTTAGTGTAGCGATGTGAGTGTCTTTAGTGTACGGATTGGTCGGTCTTTAGTGCAGCAATGAGAGTGTCTTTAGCGTAGCGATGAAGGGCTCTATACTGTACAGTCAAGAGCGATTATAATTGACAAATAAAAAAGACCAAGCTGTAAAACTCGGTCTTAAAAGATAAAAAAAGTGCCAGGAACCGGAATCGAACCGGCACGACGTTTGACTGTCGAGGGATTTTAAGTCCCTTGTGTCTACCAATTCCACCATCCTGGCAACGATTAGATATGATAGCGGAAAAATTATTTTTGTGCAAGTGTTTTCATAGATTTTTTTCTTGTTTTCGCTTTCATTGCACTGAATATATAGCTGTTATGCAAAAACTCTGTTGTTGAGCTTGATTTATGAAAAATAAAACTCTATAATGTTAGATAGGAGTTTTCAAATGAAAAGAAATTTTCTCACAACATTGGTTGCATCAGCTGTAGCATTAGCATTTTTCTCTTGCGGCGGTGCAAAGTCTACAACAACTGCTTCTAACACAACAGAAGCTGCAAAAACAACAGAAGAAACAAAAGCTGTTGCAAAATATCGTGTAGCTATGGTTACAGACTCTGGCGACATCACTGACCAGTCTTTCAACCAGACTACTTATGAAGCAAGCAAGGCTTATTGTTCAGAAGCAGGACTTGATTTCAACTATTACAAGCCGTCTGGAGATTCAACTGCTGACCGCGTTGCTTCTATTAACGCTGCTATTCAGGACGACTACAATGTTCTCGTTCTCCCGGGCTTCCTTTTTGCAGAGGCTATTGTTGAAACAGCAGAGATGAATGATGATGTGTATTTTGTTGGTCTTGATGTTGGCGAGTTCGACATTATGGAAGCTGCAAAGGCAAAGGGAAAGGATTGGTCAAATCTTCCTGCAAACGTGTTCTGCGCGGTGTATGACGAGCAGCTTCCTGGATTTATGGCGGGCTACGCGGCTGTAAAAGAAGGATTTACACACCTCGGATTCTTGGGCGGTATGGCTGTTCCTGCTGTTATCCGCTACGGTTTTGGCTTTGTACAGGGCTGCAATGCTGCTGCTGCCGAAATGGGAATTGCAGACAAAGTTGCTGTTGAATATGTGTATGGCGGTCAGTTCTATGGCGACCAGCAGATTAAGGCTTCAATGGACGTGTGGTATCAGAAGCTCGGTGTAGAGGCTGTATTTGCTTGCGGTGGCGGAATTTGGACAAGTGCTGCTGATGCTGCAAAGGAAGTTGGCGGAAAGGTCATCGGTGTTGATACAGACCAGACTGCACAGATTAACGCTTATGGCGAGGGTATGTGCGTAACTTCTGCAATGAAGGGATTGGGTGCAACTGTTCGCGCTGTTCTTGCGGCTATTCAGAACGATAACTGGGCTCAGTACTCAGGAAAGATTTCTTCTCTCGGTCTTGTTTCTGCAACAGATATGGAAGCAAACTATGTTCAGCTCCCAACTGATACATGGACAATGAAGAACTTTACTGTTGATGATTACAAAGCTCTTGTTGCAAAGCTCTACAATGGAGAAATCACAGTTTCAAACGTAACAGACAAAGACCCTGAGGTTACTATTACGTTCAACAAGTATCCTAACATCAAGTAAGTTTTTTTTCTAAAAGCTGATAGTTTACGAAAGGGGAGCAGGTATTTTTTATATCTGTTCCCCTTTGTAAATATATAACTATTAAACTACAGGACGAAGTGCTTATGAGTGAATATATCATCGAAATGTTAAACATCACCAAGCTGTTCCCCGGCATTATTGCGAACGATAATATCACGCTTCAACTAAAGAAAGGCGAGATACATGCTCTTTTAGGCGAAAACGGTGCGGGAAAATCTACTCTTATGAGTGTCTTATTCGGTCTTTATCAACCAGAAAAGGGAGAAATCCGCAAGAACGGAAAGACCGTGAAAATCAACAACCCCAACGACGCTACTGCTCTTGGTATCGGTATGGTACACCAGCATTTTAAGCTTGTTGAGGTGTTTACTGTTCTTGATAATATCATTCTAGGAACTGAAACTGTAAAAAACGGCTTTATCGACAGAGCAAGTGCGCGTACAAAGATTTTGGAGCTAAGCAAAAAGTATGGTCTTGCCGTTGACCCAGATGCCAAAATCGAAGATATTACGGTCGGTATGCAGCAGCGTGTAGAGATTTTGAAAATGCTCTATCGTGATAATGAGATTCTCATTTTTGATGAGCCGACAGCTGTTCTGACACCGCAGGAAATAGATGAGCTTATGCAGATTATGAAAAATCTTGCTGCAGAGGGAAAATCTATTTTGTTTATCACTCATAAGCTCAATGAGATTATGGCGGTGAGCGATAGGTGTTCTGTATTGTGCAAAGGAAAATACATCGGCACGGTGGACATCAAGAACACTACAAAAGAAGAGCTGAGCCGTATGATGGTCGGTCGCGATGTTAAGTTCTCTGTAGACAAAGCTCCTGCAAAAGTGGGAGAAACGGTCTTGAAGATAGAGAATATGAGCGTTCCGAGCCGTATTCACAAGAATCTTGCGGTAAAGAATGTCAATCTTGAAGTTCACGCAGGCGAAATCGTGTGTATTGCGGGAATCGACGGCAATGGACAAAGCGAGTTCATAGGCGGATTGACGGGGCTTGAAAAGCTGGCAAATCCTGATGAAGCGCGTATCACGCTCGGCGGAGTGGACATAACAAAGAAATCTATCCGCGAAAAGAGCAAAGACGGAATGAGCCATATTCCAGAAGACCGACACAAGCACGGGCTTGTTTTGGATTATAGCCTTGAGCAGAATATTGTTTTGCAGCGATATTGGCAGCCAAAGTTCCAAACGCACGGCTTTATAAATAAGAAGGCTGTTTCTGAATATGCTGAAGAGCTTATTAAAAAGTTCGATGTGAGAAGCGGACAGGGCGGAAAGACTGTGGCGAGAGCTATGAGCGGCGGAAATCAGCAAAAAGCGATTATTGCCCGTGAGCTTGATAAGGAACACAAGTTATTGATTGCTGTTCAGCCAACTCGTGGTCTTGATGTTGGAGCTATCGAATATATCCACAGCCAAATTGTTGCAGACCGAGATAAAGGCGCGGCTGTTTTGTTGGTGTCTTATGAGCTTGAAGAGGTTTTGAGCTTGAGCGACCGCATTTTCGTTATGTACGAAGGCGAAATCGTGGGCGACCTTGACCCAAAGAAGACGACTGCTGAAGAACTCGGTCTTTATATGGCTGGCGCAAAACGAAACGTATAAGGAGCATTAAGATGAGTGAAATTAACAAACTAAAACGGGCGAACCTTTTTTCTTCCCCTTCATTTCTTGCAATCTCTTCTGCGGTGCTTTGCGCTTTAATCGGTATCCTTGTCGGTTACATCATTCTTTTGATAATCAGCCCAAGCCACGCAGGACAGGCCATTATTACAATTCTCAAGAACTTCTTTTATTATCGCAAAACAAATATGAAGCTCTATTACTTCGGGCAGACTCTTGTAAAAACTGTCCCGCTCGTTCTGTGTGCAATTTCTGTTTTGTTTGCGTACAAATCAGGATTGTTTAATATCGGCGTTGGCGGTCAGTATTGTATCGGTATCGGCGTTTCGCTTTGGTGTGCTTTGAGCTGGCATTTACCATGGTGGCAGTGCGTTATTCTTGCGACATTGGCTTCTGCGGCGTGGGCTGCAATCTCTGGCGTGTTCAAAGCGATTTTCAACGTGAACGAGGTTATAGCTTGCATTATGATGAACTGGATTGGCTTGTATCTTGTCAATGCGCTTATGCAAAGCGAAATCACAATGGACCAGTCAAAGAGCGAAACGTTCCATATTGCTTCTGTGTCAAAGGCTTCTATTTTGCCATCACTTGGCTTAGGTGCTTTCTTCCACAAAAATCAGTATGTAACGATTGCAATTCCGCTTATGATTATCATTGCTGTTCTGGTGTACATTGTGCTTACAAAGACGACTTTCGGCTATGAGCTTCGCGCGACAGGTCTTAACAAGAATGCCGCAAAATACGCAGGTATGCGCGATAAAGTGAATATCATCATCACGATGGCTATTGCTGGCGCGTTTGCAGGTCTTGCCGCTTCTTTGTATTATCTTACCGATATTCAGCCGTGGAAGACGAGTTCTTCTGTGCCAGGAATGGGCTTTAACGGAATTGCAGTGGCGTTCTTGGGCGGTTTGAATCCGATTGGCGTAATCTTTGCAGGCTACTTTATTCAGCATATTACGACAGGCGGTTCTCTTATCGATATGCGATACTTCAATCCGCAGATAGCAGATTTAATTTCTTCTATTATTATCTATACCTGTGCATTTGTTCTCTTCTTTAAAGAGATTATCTCTCGCTTTGGCAAAAAGGATACAAAAGAAAATGCAAATGCAGGAGGTGCGGACGCTCAAGCGGCGGCTGTTGCGGCTGTTAAGGCGAAGGCTCTGAAAGCTCAAGAAGGAGGAAACTAATGCTGCTTATTCAATATACGCTTATTTATGCATCTGTCTTGATTTTGGTAGCACTTGGCGGAATGTTTTCCGAAAGAAGTGGCGTTATAAACTTAGGTCTTGAGGGCGGAATGGTTTTTGGTGCGCTCGGCGGTGCATTCGTTCTCTATGCTCTTCCGCCGACGACTCCAGCTCCTGTTATCGTGCTTTCGGTGCTGCTTGTGAGTGCGCTTGCAGGTATGGTGTCTTCTTTGCTTCTTGCTGTGGCGGCGATTAACTTCAAGGCTGACCAAACACTTGTGGGAACAGCTATGAATATGCTTGCAACGGCGGCGGCGACGGTTATCGTAAAGTCGTTTAACAATGCTCGCTCTCATGGAGATGACCCGTCTGCAATCCTAAGCTACATCGAAACACGCAAAGCCTTTGCATTCAAGATTGCAGGTATGGAGTTTAGCATTTACACTATTGTAACAGTTTTGCTACTTGTAGCGTCGTTTGTTATTCTCTACAAAACTCGTTTCGGCTTGCGCTTGATGGCGTGCGGCGAACACCCTCAAGCAGCGGATAGCGTTGGTATCAATGTGTATAAAATGCGCTATGCGGGCGTTATTATTTCGGGTTTTTGCGGCGGTATTGGTGGAATCATCTATATTAGTGCGGTAAATAGCCAATGGGATTTTATCTATGGAGTTGCAGGCGCAGGCTTCTTAGCACTTGCTGTTATGATTTTCGGTCAGTGGAAACCTGTGAAAATTGCACTTGCTGCTCTGATTTTCGGTGTGTTCCGTGCGCTTGCCGACACATATGCAGGATATGACTTCCTTGTGCATCTTGTTCCAGGCGAAGTGTATAAGACATTGCCGTACATTATTTCTCTCATCGTACTTGCATTTACATCTAAGAAATCCCGCGCGCCAAAAGCCGAGGGTATTCCTTACGATAAAGGCACTCGCTAAAAGGCTTTTTCGATTTTTACAAAAACTGTTTAAAGAGCTTTATATAAAAGATATTGCTTTTTAGACAGTTTTTTTATTTTCATTTGATTATTTGCTTGATATATGGGGAAGAGAAAAAAGATGGCTGTAATATATGATAATATCAATCAAAAATTTGTTGAAGGTCTTAGGAATATAATTGCTGAAGACGGAGTAAACAGAGTTGATTTTTGTGTAGGATATTTCAATCTGAGAGGTTGGAATTGCATTTCAGACCTGGCAGTGTTACGAAAAGTATGCTTCTTTATGTCATTCTCGTGCTTGACACGGGAATCTATCTTCTGTAGGCAGTTTTGAAAAAGAGGCTGTGCCTCAGATTATCGGGGCAAGCCCGATAATGACAGCTTAATTCTGCGTAAAAAACGGGTCAAGCCCAATAATGACAGCATACCTTTTATAACACCTCCAAAAAGAAGGTAGTGTTATGGAAAGTATGCTGATTTATGTGAGTTTATGTCATTGTGTAACAACTCCCCGTAGTAATCCTTTTACTTGTGCTAGAATAAGCCTCTTATTTTGTCTTTTTTCCGTCTATCGTCAATACTTGTTTTTGTTTATTGCAAGTAACACATACTCTGTTATTGTAAGTAACACATACTCTGCTCTTTGAGAGAAAGAAATTTCGGCTTGAAAAAACGATAGCGGATAGCATATTTGTGTGCTATAATAGACCTGTTCGAAATGTCATTGTCGTACTTGATACGGCAATCTCTAGGCGGTTTTGAAAAAGAGACTGTGCCTCAGATTATCGGGTCGAGCCCATAATGACACAATTTTTCTAGCATACCTTTTGTAACAACTCCTTGCTGTTAGAAGACAAAAATATTGTTTCTCTTGCAAATAATATTTCGGATTTGATTCTACAAGCTAAAAAAACTTCTGCAAATTTGCTGAACACAGTCCTTGTTCAAACGTATTGGAATGTTGGAAAATACATTGTCGAATTTGAGCAACAAGGAAATGCTAAAGCTGTTTTTGACTTTCCCGATTTTACAGACACTGTCTGCAAAATTGAGCTGGAGTCATTATATTGAAATCCTAAAATCTGATTATGCTCTTGAAATCTCGTTTTATGTGAAATCGTGCGAGAATTGGAGTGTGCGAGAGCTGAAGCGGCAAATGGAAAGTATGCTGTTTCACCGAGTGGCTTTGAGCAAAGATAAAGAGGGTGTTTTGCGTCTTTCGGAAAAGGGCATAGAGGTGCAAACTGCAGTATCGCATGGGCGCGGAGCTGGACGGGGAGTAAAGGTGTGCTTTTTATGAGAAAATATGATATACTATTAAAACAAGGAGGAGCATTATGAGTTATGAAGCATACAATGTATTTGCAACTGCTGTAAAAAACGAGATTTC
>ERZ842401.2112-NODE-2112-length-27068-cov-10.412764_pt1 | contig 27068 bp, 19 predicted proteins | sample MGYA00521270_ERZ842401 | MGnify/ENA primary metagenome ERZ842401 (study PRJEB31892, sample SAMEA3878208) | bioreactor metagenome | biome: Moose rumen | place: Sweden | collected 2011-10 | study: EMG produced TPA metagenomics assembly of the PRJEB12797 data set... | reverse complement strand
CTACTTTTCATTTGTCCAGCCGATATGCAAGCTCGATATCTATAATGCGTTTGCCTTGCTACTTCCATCGGACAGGCGTAGGATATAATTGCAGCGTACCGCCTACGATGTCAAAAGTGCCGAAATCCTTTCTGATGTGGATCAGCTTTAGGATGCTTAACTCAAAGTATGGCACAAACTGCACCTTTAGCCCTAAATCCGCAGACACTATCTTAAAGGTTGGAAGTTCGTTCGTCATCTTGAATGAGGCCGTTATAGGCGCGGAGGCACGAATACTTAATGCTGACCAGCCAAGCCCCACACTTGGAGAGACGGTTACCCAAGGTCCCCAAGTAATTTTGTTACCCTGAGAAGTATCAACGCCAATGAAGGCTTCTGTTTCGCAGATTTTATTAACAGAACCAAAGGTATTGAAATAGGGCCAAGGAATAAAGCCCCACTTCCAGTTGATGCCGTAGTGAGCACCAAAGGAAGTTTCTCCACCGTACAAACCGACAAAGCAAATATGAGGGTTGAAAGAACTTTCATAGTTTAAGCCAATGACAACCGAAACGCCGTACACAATTGGAACCGGTCCAATCTGCATTTGGGTATCAGGAATGCCAATTTTAAATCCTGAAGTCAGAACCTTTATGCCCACATTGGCAATCTGCTCGGCACTTGCGTCCAGGCTGATATACACGGCCGCGCCAAGGTCAACCTGTGCTTTGCTGGACGTAATGGAAACTCCGCCTTTTACGCCGCCTGCAAGTTTCAATCCCAAATCATTCGCAAAGTCAATGGTCTTTGTGCTGCCGTTCGCATCTTCATACGTTGCCTTTTTGATGTAGAACGAAGAAAATTCACTCCATTTTTTATTGATGGTATCACGTTTTGCCTTAAAGTCATCGTAACTGCTGCAGATAGCGCGTTCCGCCCCGCTATACTCAGCGTAGGCTTCACGGGAAACCACATAGTCTCCCTCCAGCATATCGCCGACATTGGCATAGGCAAAGGGATAGACATTGGAAATGTCGGGAGACTTGATATCTGCCTTGGGCGACTGAGTATAGCAAGTGTCAATAATGCGGCGGGCATATTTCTGACCAGAAATAGTTATGCTCGTATCCGCCATCAGCGCATCATAGTTTTCCTTCTGGTTATTGGCATAGGCAATTGCCTTTACCGCGGCCTCGTTTTTCAAAATGCTGTTCAGCAGTGCAATAACCTTGTCTGGAAGGACGGGAAACTCTTCGCTGTTACCATTTACCGTCTTGACGGCCGCTTTTACGGACTCATTTGCAATCAACTTGTCCAGCAAGTCTTTGGGGCCGTTTGTCTTATCAGGAAACTGATATTCTGCATAGTCGTACAGGTAGGTGTAGTTTTCAAAGTCAAGAAAATTGCCTGCTGAAGAACCGACAACGGTTGTACAGTTGGCATTCACGGATACCGTGGATGACGTCGCATTCTCTTGCAGCGCACCAGCAATATCAGTTGCCGTTACGCCATCGCTTTCATCAAGTTCAGAAGAAAAGGTCTTTGTCTTTGCATCCATGCCCAGAACAAAGTCGCCAAAAGCAGCATCTGTGAAGTCCACCGACTGGGAATTGGAGGCACCTGTATTCTGCAGATAAATAAACCGACCGTCTGAGTTTACGCCGTAAAAGCCTTCTGCAGGTCTACTGGCTTCATAGGGATTAGTTTCCGCTGCACGATAGCCGGCTTCTTTTTCCTTCGCGGTAAAGGTATAGTACATGGTAGTGTGCCCGATATCTTCGTCACAGACGAACGTGAGCCAGCGGGCATCTTCGTAGCCTGTCCGCTTAATGGGCGGAATGGTATAAACCAAGTCATTCTGATTGTCGCCGTTTAAGTCACAGCCATCACCAAGGGCAATTGTCTTTGACACCGTAGTATGAGAAGTTCCGTCAACAGAAAACAGCGTTGCGGTAAAACTGATTTTTTCCTTATCAACCGAAGTAATATCCAAAAAACCGTAGCGGGCGCGACTGGGAATGTCCTCGCTGACCTGCTGCACATCTGTTTTGGCTCCTGAAGGCGCACCCGTCATCGTGTCATTTTCATCAACAGAAACCGTGATTTCCGTTGATGAATCATTGTCAAACTCGCCCAGTGAAGTGACTGTCTCGTAGCGTGTGGTCAGGTATCCCAGGCGAATACCAAGTTTTGTTCCCGGCTCAAGCTGATTGTTCAGTCCATTGATGCCATTGTAAATCACTGAGCCGCCGATAAAGCCACGGTTTCGCGTGATGTAATTGTAAGAAAGCGCAGGCTCATTCGCTCCATCATCATCAGTATTGCTGCATGCCATCATTCCCAAAGCAAGGAACAAGGAAAGCGATGCCGACAACAAGAAATTTTTCTTCTTCATAAACACTCCTTACAGCATAAAAGATGCAGATGCTTACAATATAGCATAACTAATGCAAAAAAAGCAAAAAATATAAAAAATTCTTTTACAGAAAAACTATATGCGGATTTCATACAATGTGATAAAATATATGCGTGAAATTTTTCTTCACTTTTATGGCAACAATGCTTCTTTTCTCAGCCTCCTGCTCAAGCGGAGCGTCGGATGATTCTTCTGACTATGACATTATTGCGCTCTATGCACCTGAAGCCATCGGAGACCTTTCCTATGGAGATGCCATCAGCCTTGCCCTCCACAAAGCAGCAAATGCCACCGACATCACGCTTCTTGAATTTGTTCCCCAAGACTGGGAAAAGGCAAAGACTCAGGCTGAAAATCTGCTGGAGCAAAAGCAAAGTGCCAATGCAGAAGTCCTCTATGTTTTTTGCGACGGCATGTACAAAAAAACGCTGGAAGACCTTGCGGCAAAAATTGAGCAAAACAACAAGCAGGTGCTGCTGATAGACTCCAGGGAAACAAATGCAAGCCAGAATATCCATACGGTGTGCTTTTCTTTTTACGGCATAGCATATGAAGCAGGTCGTCTTGCCACAAAACTGATACAGGAAACCGATAAAGTGGATATTATTATAGGAGACACGAGCAACTCCCTGCTGCAGGATGCAATCAAAGGCTTTACGGCTGGTCTGGGAGAAAGGACGGGAGAAATCAGTTTGAACGAAATCGGAAACCTTATGGAAAGCAGCGGATACAATCAGGCCGCGTCCCTCTACTGGTACTATACGATAGAGCAGGCCTCCAAAACTGCCTCTAGCACAAACACTGCAAAACTCATACTGCCCCTGTGCGGAGGAAGCATACACGGCATATTCCGCTACAATCGGGATTACGGCGAAAAATCCGCCTACACTATCGGCATGGACACGGATATGTCTCCCTATACAAACCGCGTACCCTACTCCACAGTCAAGCATTTTGACAGGGCCCTGGCACAGTGCCTTCAGCAATGGATTGACGGTTCCTTACCCCATCACCAGTTGCTTGGCCTAGAAGCAGGCTTTACGGAAACAGTCCTTGCCCCCGCCTACAAGGAGAAGCTGCAAGGGGAACTTGAAGCCATTCACAACGACGCAATTGAAAAAGAGACTGACTATGAGAATGAGATTGAGAATAAGAATAAATAATTGCATCCTCATCCTGCTGCTCTGCCTGATGCTCCCCTGTTCCTGCTCTGACGGTGGAAGTTCGGAAGATGACGTCCAACACCTGAAGGTAGCCTTGGTGCTTCCCCTTTCCTCACCCCTCAAAAAAGAACGGTACGAGCGTATTGCAAGTTGGTTTAGCAAAAACCTGCAGGAGGCACAGTACAAAAACCATTTTTCTCTTGATTTTGACTGGTACGATGAAGATACCATCGAAGCGGAAGCCACGGCAAAAAGCCTCGCCGCTCGCAAGGACATCATTGCCATTGTGGGGCCGACAAAATCCGACACCACGGACATTTTTGCCGCAGCCTGTCTTTCCCTGCGCAAGCCCCTCATTTCGCCCACATCGTCCTCGGAAGCAATCCTGCGAAAGTATTCGGTCTCTGAGGGCAGCGTAATAACAAAACCCTTTCTGTGGGTGCTGACGGAATGTGACATTTCCCAGACCCAGGCCGTGCTTTCCAAAATAGTCACGATAAACGACATTCAGCAGGATACACAAGGCGGCAAGTCCAAGATTGCCCTGCTTGCCTCCGGCGACCTGTATGGACAGACCTTTACCCAATGGGTTCCCTTTCAGATTTCCTGCACGCCAGACAAGCTGGAACTGGCAGCAAACATCCGCTACAGATCAGGCGCTACCCAGGAGCGCGACCATGAGACCAGCGACATTCCCATTGAAGAAAGGGATGTGGCCGTGGAGGCACTCTTAACGAGCGGGGCAAAGTATGCAATCTGCGCCATGTCCAATACCGCTGACGTGCGTGCTCTGATAGAAAAGGCCGCCGCCATGAAACAGGAAGGCAAAGAGACTCCCCGATTGTTTTTGAGCGATGCAGCCCTCAGTCCTGACCTGCTTCAGTCTTCTGCGGCAGAAGGATTGGAAGGAGTCGTCAAGTACGCGGACCCCACCACGGGATTTCAGAACGCATATGCGGCAAAATACGGGGAACTGCCATCAATGGGAGAGCCACAAGTCTACGACGCACTCTTGCTTACTGCGCTGGCAGCAGACTGGTCCATGAGCCGCACAAAGCACGAAGACCCATTCTCCAGTGAGAATATGCAGGACGCACTGGAAAAAGTAACAGGCTCAGCCCTTACTGAGAATGCCCTTCCCCTGTGGTCTGCCTATGGCATGAAAAGTGCATTTACCACCATTGAAGACATGACCGAAGTCAGCAGTCAGGAACAAGGCATTATCGGTGCGTCAGGTCCCCTCGCCTTTGACAAGGATGCGTGGACATCCCTTGTCTGCACAGTCTACATGCACTGGACCATCACCAATGGAAAATTCGTGCCCATTGACTACACCAGCGAAAGAGGCTCATCCCGCGTGTCTTCCATGACTGCTGCGTGGAAAACCCAGACAATCATCACTGAAATTGTTGATGCTGCTTATGTCGGCAACTATAAAACCCTCACCGGCAATCAGGTCCTGCTGGTCGCCGCCTCAGAAAACAAAAACGGACTGCAAAACTACCGTCATCAGGCAGACGTGCTCAACATGTACCAGTTGCTCAAGAAAAATGGCTATACGGACAGCGACATCATTCTGATTATTGCAGATGACATCGCTTCCCGTACAGATGGAGAAGTCAAGGTCAGCATGGATGGCGAAAACCTCTACCATGATTTGGAGATTGACTACAAGATAAAGGACATTACCACAGCAGACATCCAGGACATCCTAAAAGGAAATGCGACTGAGGCTCTGACCACTGCCTACCGCGCTGCCGCAGGCGATGATTCCCGAAAGGAAAAAAGCCCACCCGTACTGACTGGAGACGAGCACACAAATATCTTTGTCTTCTGGTCAGGGCACGGTTCAAACAACCAGGGAAACCCAGACAGCGGCTGCTTCATCTGGGACGGGAAAAAGCCTGAAAGCGGCGAAAAGAACTTTACCACCGACATGCTCTACAACTCACTTTCCGGCATGTACGCAAACAAAAAATACCGACAACTCTTCTTAATGGTAGAAACATGCTATGCCCTCAGTGTGGCACAGGCGGTACTGCGGCCGACAGATGGACACAAGGGCATTCCCGGCATACTGGCCTTCATGGCGTCAAATGCCCAAGAAGAATCCATTGCCGACAGATACAACCCCACACTGCGCACCTACATGACAAATCGCTTTACAAAAAATGTCATGGCAGCATACGCAGCTGAACAAAGCGACTGTACATTTACCGAACTGTATGAATATACCGCAAAAAATACAACGGGAAGCCACGTGCAGATTATAAACGCAGGCCTGTTTGGCGCGCTTTCCACACTTTGGGTGGCAGACTTCTTCACCAATGTGAACGTCTTGACCAATGAAAGCATGTAATCACCCTTCCTTGCCGTAGCGGATGCGGGGATCGACCAGGGCAAGCAGGATGTCGGAGACAGTCATGCCGATAAGAACCAGCGCAGAGATAAACATATTGTTGGCAAGGACAAGATTTACGTCCTGCTGCATGACGGCATCGTAGGTGAGCCGCCCGATACCGGGATAGGCAAAGATGATTTCCAGTACCAGAGAGCCTGAAAAAAGGCTGGCCAGAAGATTTGCGCTTCCCGTAATATAGGGATTCAAAGTGTTTCTGAATGCGTGCTGCAGATAGACACGACCTTCTGAAATGCCCCTTGCCCGCAGAGCCATGATGTAGGGCATACCCATCTGGTCAAGCATGGTGCTGCGTATCATACGCATGGTGCCGCCAATGCCGCCTAAAAAAGAAGCGAAGAGAGGCAAAAAGACATGGTATGCATAGCTGAAGACAAATTTTACAGGGGCTTCTCCCAGCGGAAAGTCTGGATAGGCGGTGACAGGAAAAAGTCCGCTTATGGATGCAAAAAGCTGCAGCAAAATTAAAAGCAGGATGCCGGGAAAGGCATGAAAAAAAAGGGCAAAAAAAGTTGCCGCCAGGTCTATGCGGGTACCCGCCTTGCTTGAAAAATACACGCCCAGCAAAAATGAAAAAATCGTGATGAAAACAAGAGAAAGGAGGTTAAGCACAAGGGAATTGACAATACGGCTTTTTATGAGGAAGGCAACAGGAGCCTTGCTGATAAGCGACACTCCCAAATCGTGCTGAATGACGACTCTTTTAAGCCACTTGAAATACTGAATGGTAAAGGGCTGGTCAAGTCCCATCTCGGCCCGCATTTTGGCAAGCTGTTCCTCGCTGAAGACATCATTGCGGTTTCCGCTGCCGCCGCTGCTTTTGACCGTATTTGTCTGGCTCAGCATTTGCTGCTGTACCATTTGGTCAACGATGTCGCCGGGGGCAAGTGCCATAAGGGCAAACAAAACCCAGCCGAGTACAAGGAGCATGACAAGCATGGTGATGAGGCGGCCGGTGATAAAGGAGCCGAGAGGACACTTGCTTTTGAAGACGCGCCAGGGCATGGAGAGGTTGCGCAGCAAGTGCGAAACGGAGGTGAAGCACCGCGCGTCAGCAAGCCTCGTAACGCCCGACCCCGCAGGGGTGACGCCCGACTTTTCTTCCATAAATCAAATATAGCACAGAAACCGACAAAGGTCAAAATGTCATTTTATTCATTGTGCTTTATGAAAAACTGCATTACAATAGAAGAATGAAAAAGTTTTTATGTATTATTGCGGCTCTGGCAGCCTGCTGCGGAGCATTTTCCCAGAATTCCTTTTTTGACAACTACGTGTATCAGTCATGGAGCAGTTTTGGAGGACTTACCGGCACAACGGTAACAGACTTGTTGCAGACAAAAGACGGCTACATCAACATTGGAACCTATGAAGGACTGGTGAAATTTGATGGTGTTGCTTTTACGACTTTTAAGCAGGCAAAGGACAACGACTTACAATTCATTTCCGTCCGCACGATGCTGGAGGATTCGCAAGGCAATGTATGGATAGGCTCCAATGATGAAGGCGTACAGAAAATTACTCCCAACGGAAACAACAAGCATTATACCATACAAAACGGTCTCCCCAACAACTCTGTTCGTGCGCTGGTTGAAGACAAGCAGGGAAACATCTGGGTGGGAACGGCTGCGGGTGTGGTATACATTACGCCTAAAGGACACTTGATAACCCCCCAGTTTGAGGCAGGAACAGTTTCCAAGGGCATTATTGCCACGCAACTCTACTGCGACACAGCCGGACGGGTATGGCTTTTGACGGCAAATGAGCGGGGACTTTTTATGTTCGCAGACGGCATTTTCCACACCCGTCCGGAACTGGATACATTCGGCATCTACTTTGCCACAACAATTTGTCAGGACATGCAGGGCACTTTTTGGATTGGTCTTGCTGAACAGGGCCTGATTCGCGTAAACAACGGCACAGTGGAGGAAGTAAAAACCGGCACAAAACTTGACCATATTCCTTCAACGGCAAGTTACCCGGACTCAAACGGTACCATTTGGTTTGGCACGGAAGACGGCATTGTTATCTACAACAACGGACAATACTATGAATACAAGAATCCTGTACTGCACATGGCAAAAATCAACCGCATCATCTGCGACCGAGAAAACAATGTATGGCTGGCAACTGACCGCTGCGGCGTAGGCAAACTGACCCAGGGCAAATTCAAGATGATTAAGCTGGGAGTTGCCGTAAACAGTATTGCCGAAGACCGGACGGGAAAGATATGGGTTGGCACGGACACGGGCATGCACTGCTATGAAAATGACAGGGAAGCAGAGAACATACTCACCGCCTACACCAAAGGCGTACGCATACGTGACGTACAAACATGCAAAAACAATGATATTTTGGTAAGCTGCTACACCAAGCCGGGGCAACTCAGGTACAATCAGGCGACGGGTGCAATCCGCAACTGGACAACGGACAACGGGCTTGCGGGAAACAAAGTACGCGTTGCCATAGAAACCGCTCCCGGCGAACTCTATGTGGGAACCACGACGGGATTAAGCATCATTCATGCGGATGGAAGCATCAAAAACTTTAAGCAGATAGATGGTCTGGAAAATGAGTATGTCATGGCCCTGTATCAGGACACCAATGATGTAATATGGATTGGTACTGACGGAAACGGCATTTACCTGATGAAGCATGAACGCATTATAGCCCATATCACCTCAGAAAACGGTCTGGCAGGAAACGTCATTTTTAAGATTACGCAGGACATGGACGGTGCTTTCTGGATTTGTACGGGAAGCGGCATTACACGGTGTCCTGGATTTGACAGCAACAACGGTATGCCGACCACTTTTGAAAACATCAATTCTGACTACGGCATCGGTACGGACTCGGTCTTTCAGATTCTTGCTGACAGCATGAACAATCTGTGGATGATAAGCAACCACGGCATTTCTTCCACGCCCTTTAAGGAAATAATGGACGCAAATGCAGGAAGAATCAGTACGGTAAGCACAAAGTTTTACAACAAGAATGACGGTCTGGATTCTGGCGGCCCCACTTCCACGGCAAAAAGCCTGACGGACAAATACGGTCGCCTGTGGTTTACCATGGTAGATGGCGTGGCGATTTATGATCCGGTGCGGGTGTTTGAAAACCCCATTATGCCCTTGGTAAAGATTGAAAGCGTTACGGTGGACGGAAAACGCTACACCAATCCCCATGAAGAAATTGTGCTTAAACCTGGCACCAAGCGCGTGGAAATCAAATTTACGGGCTTAAGTTTTGATGCACCCGAGCGCATTCAGTTTACCCACAAACTGACAAACTTTGAAGACGAATACAGTGAGCCAAGTTTTGAGCGCACCCTTTCCTATACGAACCTTAAACCAGGACGGCACACCTTCCTTCTCAATGCCATTAACGGAGACGGCTTCTATTCCGAGCAGGCAGAAACCATGCTTTTTGTGCAGAAGCCCTATTTCTGGCAGCGGCCGATTTTCTGGATTATTCTGGCAGTGCTCTTTTTGGGAAGCGTTTTTGCCATTTTCTCCTTAAAGCAGCGGGCAATTCGTCTGGAAAATGCCCGTCTTGAAAGCATGGTGCAGTTGCGCACGGCAGAATTGGAACAGGAGAAAGACAAGTCTGACCATTTGCTGCGTGCCATTCTGCCCAATAAAATTGCAGACGAATTAAAAGGCGAAATACACTCCATCGGTGAAAACTTTGGTGACGTTACCCTGCTCTTTTCTGATATTGTGGGCTTTACCAAAACATCAAGCGGCCACACGGCGGAAGAAATTGTTGGCGCTCTGAATGATTTGTTCAGCCGATTTGACGAGCGGGCACAGGCAATGGGTGTAGAAAAAATCAAGACCATCGGAGATGCCTACATGGCAGCCTGCGGAGTGCCGGCACCTGTAGAAAATCATGCGCAAATCATGGTAGACTTTGCCAAGGGTATGTATCTGGATTTGATGAACTACAACAGCACGGCAAAGATTCCCTTTGCCATCAGAATCGGCCTGAACTGCGGTCCGGTAACGGCAGGCGTAATCGGAAAGACAAAGTTCATCTATGATGTCTGGGGAAACACGGTAAACGTTGCCAGCCGTATGGAAAGCGTCTGTACGCCGGGCAAAATCCGCGTATCGGAATCCGTCCATCAGCACCTGCTGGGAAGCGGCATTGAGTTCAGCAATCCGATAGAATGTGACATCAAGGGCAAAGGATTGATGATTACCTACGAAATCGTATAATATAAGGAATCTTTTGGGGGATAGATATGAAGAAGACTATGTTTGGCGCATGCCTTGCAGGAATTGTGGTAAGTATCTTGTGCGGATGCAAAGGTGCGGCTGACACAAAACAGGTAAAGGTTGGTATTTTGCATTCACTAAGCGGTACTATGTCCATAAGCGAAGCTCCGGTACACGATGCAGAAATGCTGGCCATACAAGAAATCAACGAAACGGGCGGCGTTTTGGGAAAGCAGATTAAAGTTATTGTGGAAGATGGTGAAAGCGATCCCGCCACCTTTGCCAGCAAGGCGCGAAAACTCCTGCAGGATGACAAGGTTGCCACCGTTTTTGGCTGCTGGACATCTGCCTCCCGTAAGGCAGTAAAGCCGGTTTTTGAGGAACTGTACGGACTTTTGTGGTACCCGGTACAGTATGAAGGCATGGAAGCAAGCCCCAATATCATGTACATGGGAGCCTCTCCAAACCAGCAGATTGTTCCTGCAGTCGATTACTGTGTGGAGCACTACGGAAAAAGAGTGTATCTGATAGGAAGTGACTACGTATTTCCCAGAACGGCAAACCGCATCATCAAGGCACAGATTGCGCAGCTGGGCGGCGACTGTATTCGTGAGGAATACACACCCCTGGGACATCAGGATTATGCAAAAATCATTGCAGACATCAAGAAGGAAAAGCCGAACGTCATTCTTAATACGCTCAACGGAGATTCAAACGTAGCCTTCTTTAATCAGCTTACAGAAGCGGGCATCACTTCCAAGGAGATTCCCGTCATGAGTTTTTCCATCGCTGAGGAGGAGGCAAATGTCATCGGAGCAAAGAACCTTGTCGGGCATTTGGTAGCATGGAACTACTATGAAACGACCGAAACTCCCCGCAACAAACAGTTTGTCTCTGACTACAAGAACACTTACGGCGAAGACCGCTTTACCGGCGACCCCATTGAGGCAGGCTACATCGCCGTCTATATGTGGGCGGCAGCCTGTGAAAAGGCAGGTTCCTTTGATGTAGAAGAAGTCCGCATGGCTTCCAAGGGATTGAGTTTTACTGCTCCCGAAGGCACTGTTACCATTGACGGCGCAAACCAGCATCTGTACAAACAGGTGCGCATTGGAAAAATCAATGAAGAAGGTTTGATTGACGAGATTTGGGCAACCCCAGGTGCCGTCAAGCCTGACCCCTACCTGAGCACCTATGCATGGGCGCGCGGACTGTAAAACCTACAAGGAAAGCGGCATATGTGTCATTGCCACAGGGTAATGGCACTTTTTATTTTAAATAGAGATAACGCGTTTCCGAACCGTTGAGATTGTCAAAGTAGAAATTGGTCATATCCCAGCGGTTCTGCAGGGCAAAAAAGGAGCGGCTGCGGACAAGGTAGATAACAGGACACTGCTCCAGAATAATCTGCTGATATTCATCCCAGTAGGGCTTGGCTTTTTCGTATTCCACAATGCAGCTTGCCTCATGGTAGAGCCAGTCAATCCGCGCCTCCCAGTCGGTGGCAGGACTTTTCTGTAGTGGATACCACAAATGCAAATTTCCATCACTGACCCAGACATTGCTTCCCTGTGTAGGAAAAACGGAACCGCCAGAAAGCCCGATGATGATGCTCTGCCAGTCATATGTTCTTGTGAGCTGGTCTACCAGTTTCTGAAAATCCGTGGGGCGGGGAGTAACCGTAATGCCCTCTTTTTTGCACTCATCTACGATAATCTGGACAATATCCGAAACCACCGCTTCAGAACCAGTAAAGGTTACGTCAAAGGAAACCTGATTGCCCTCCCCGTCATACAAAAAGCCGTCTTCATGCTTAGAAAATCCTCCTGCCTCAAGCAATTTCTGCGCATGGGCGTGACTATAGCGGTACTGCAGGATAATGTTTTCGTCATAAAATTTATTCGCCTGAGGGAAGAAACTGTATTTGGGCTCACCCAGTCCGCGGTACGTCTGCTGGATAATGCGCTCGCGGTTCAAGAGACAACTCATCGCCTGGCGGAATTCTTTTTTTGTAAACCAGTGGTAGTATGGCTCATCCTTGTTTTGAGGATTCTGATTGAAAGACCAAAAAGATGCATTCATGGAACCTGCCGCATTATAAACCGTGTAGCCGTCAGCAGATGAATTTGCAGATGAGCCATCGCCGCCTGCAAGTTGATTGTTTGCGTTTCCTACAATGTCTTCCATTTGTTCGGGCGAAGGCCCATATGCCTCAAATTTTCCCTGCTTGAACATCATGTATATGGTATTACGGTCGCCCACAATCTGCGAAATGCGTTCTTCAGGATAATAATGACTTTCTCCCTTCGCATCTTTTTCCCAAAAGTCTGGATTGCGCTTATACACCAGCCGCTGACCTGGAATATACTCCACAAGAAAATAAGGACCACAGCTGGGCAAGTCCTTTGGGTCAGAGGCAACCGTACATAGTTTTTTTACTTCTTCGACACCCCCCCGCTCTTTTGCAGGCCTATACAAAAATGACGGCCCGAAATTCATGTTGGTAGTGAGCAAGGGCTCCGCTACAATGCGGGGAAAGTGAAATATAAACCGCCTGTCGTCAATTTTTTCTATGGTAATCCGCTTAGACGAGCCATCTTCCATGGGCATAAACTGCGCATTGTAGGCAGAGGAGGCGAATTCTTCATCACCCTGAATCTCATTGTACCAAAAGACCACGTCATCGCTGGTTACGGGAACACGGGGCTTTGCATCCTTATAGTAAGACCAGTAGACATCATCACGCAAGGTGTAGGTTACGTCCATGGTGCCTTTGGATTCATGTATGGTGATGGAATAATCAGCTATGCCAGGCTTCCAGGTGCGGGTGTAGATATCATAGTCAATAAAATACTGATGCAGAGGTTCAAGTATGCTAGCCGTCTCTCCGTCTTTTTCTGCAATCAGCAAGTTAAAACTTTTTGGATCGCTCATAATCGCCGTATTCCAGGTTCCGCCCACCTTGCCGGGAAGAAAGGCATTTCCCTTATACGGGCGGCTTAGGGTTTTCTGCACCACATCATTGGAAAGCGAAGATCGAGCCGCTTCTATTTCAGCAAGGGTCATCTCAGGATAGCGTTTGCAGGAGACGAGAGGCAGCAGGACACAGATACAAGCCAAGCAGACAGAGAAAGAAGAAAAATTTTTATGTGTTTTTTTCATCATGTGCAGTGTCTTTTGTGCAATCCGTGTCCTTTCTGTCATTCCTTGCTACCTAGTTTGTCGGTTTAACTTCGATATAGTTTTCTGCGCTGGTGATTTCTGCAGGAAGGGTAATGCCCAGTGCAGAAAGCGTATCTGGATTGACGAAAAGCTTGAGTTCTTCCGGCTGATTGAAGACTTTTACCGGAATGTCCGCCACTTTTGCACCCTTTAAGATACGGTCTGCCATGTCAGCAGTTTCTTTTCCCAAGTCGCTGTAGGTAATGCCCACATTTGCAAAGCCACCATCCTCCACCTGAGAGTCTGCGCCGCAGTAAAGGGGCAGTTTGTATTCCAAACAGGCAGAAGCAAGAATAGCCATGTTGCCGTGAGCGGCCAGTTTGTTGTCGTTAGGCAGAAAAACCGCACGACAGCCATCATCGTACATCAATTTAACCGTCTCCGCAATGGCAGACACATCATCAATCGTGCAGTCCTTGTATGCCAGGCCGATTTTATCCGCATAGGCAATTGCCATGTTAATCGTACTCTGGGCATTTGCTTCGCCAGAGGTATGGATAAAGCCGATTTTTTTTAGTCCGGGATTGACGGTAAGGGCAAAGTCCAGATTTTTGTCTGCCTGAATTGCATTTGAAGTTCCCGTTACGTTTCCTTCGGGAGAGTCCATGTTTGAAAGCAATTTTGAGCCCACCGGGTCACTGCATGCGGCAAAGACCACAGGAATACCACTATCAGCCGCAGAAAGAGCCGCATTTGCCGCTTTTGTTGCAATAGGAATGATGATGTCCGCACCCTTGTTCACATATTCGTCAACAATCTGAGAAAGGGTGGTCATATCATTGTCGCCCTGCTTGAATGTAATCACGCTGTTGGAGTCATTGTAGCCCAGTTCTGCCAGTCGGGTCTTAATGGCATCAGAAATCGTGTTTAAGGAATTGTGATTCATCTGCTGCACGATGCCGATATTCTTTTTTGCCTCTCTTTTTGTACAGCCGACCAAAGCCAATGCACTCAATGCCATGAGCGCTACCAAACATTTTTTCATTTTACCTACCTCACAAAATCATTTTGTCGCTTACATTATTTTTATACAGCGCCATAATATCCTGCACTGTTAATGTACGTTTTTCATCTTCTTCCAGCAGCCTGATGATTCTTCCGCCATCCATTAAAAGCAGTTTGTTTCCGTAGTCAATGGCGTTCTGCACGTTATGGGTAATCATCAGCGTGGTGATTTTTTTGCTTTTGATAATTTCATCGGTTTTTTCCATGATTTTAATAGCAGTCTGCGGGTCAAGGGCGGCAGTGTGCTCATCAAGCAAAAGCAGTTCTGGACAGGCACTGGTTGCCATCAAAAGCGTCAGAGCCTGCCTCTGTCCACCAGAAAGCAAGCCCACATTGGTCGTAAGCCGCTCTTCCAGTCCCATGCCTAAGGAGCGCAAATCTTCCTGAATGGCCGCACGGTTTTTCTTGGAAAGGGCAAGTGAAAAGGGGCGGTGCTGCACCTTTGCCGAAGCCAGCACGAGATTTTCTTCAATGGTCATATCTGGAGCCGTTCCCAACAGGGGATTCTGAAAGAGAATGCCTATCTTTTTGGCGCGGCGGTAGGTGGGAAGATTCGTTATATCCAAGCCGTTCAGCCTGATTTTTCCGCTTGAAATACGGGTAAGGCCAAAAATAGTATTGAGCAGGGTGGATTTTCCCGCACCGTTTGAACCGATGACCGTTACAAAATCTCCGTCATGCAGCGTCAGGTTGATGTCATGGAGGGCATGCTTTTCCATGGCGGTGTTTTTGTTGAAGATGACGTTCAGATTTTTTATCTCAAGCATGGTCACCTCCTGTAGATTTTGGGGATTCCCTTGCCTGCTCAGCCTCACTTTGCTCTGCAAACTGGTTACGCTTTTCTGTAAGCCGCTTTCTTACCACACTGAATGCAATAAAAAGCACTACAATCACCGCAGAAAAAAGTTTAATGCCGTTTGCTCCGCCACCACGAATCGCAAAGGAATAAATAAGACGGTACAAAATGGAACCTGTCACCACCGTCATAAATCCAACAAAGAGGCGACGGTTTCCAAAAAGCGTTTCCCCGATGATAATAGAAGCCAATGCCGTCACCAGCATTCCCAGTCCGATTCCTTCTGCATAGGACTTGAGGTACTGCACATAGAGTGCTCCGCCAAACCCCACAATGCCATTTGAAAGGGCAAAGGAAATCACCTTGTTTTTATTGGTGTTGATGCTGCTTGCACGAACCATTTCTTCATTGTTGCCCGTTGCCCGAATTGAAAGCCCCAGCTGCGTACTGAAAAAGAGCATTAAAAAGGCAATGAGTGCAAGGATAATCAGGACAAGCAGGACGATGGCAAGTATCTTTGCATTTTGCGCGCCGTTTACGCCAAGCACATTGCTCAGATTCATAAAGATGGACTGGGCGCCAAAACGGGGGTTCAGGGCAAAAGACGTGGACTTTCCCGTTACCGATCCAAAGGCAAGGGGAAGCATGACGTTTACCGAAATAAGAGCAGTCTGCACCAGCACCCCTGCCAGAATCGCAGACACATGAAGTAGCGTATGCAAAAGCCCTGTTGCCGTTCCTGCCAAAGCCCCAGAGACAAAGCCCAGCCAAAGCCCCAGAAGAGGATGACCGTAGAGACAGCAGATGCCGTTTACCACAGCCCCCAGTGCAAAAGAGCCGTCCACTGTCAAATCAGGTACGTTCATGATTTTGTAGGAAATGTACACCCCTATGGAAAGAATGCTTACCAAAAGACCATAGGGAAGCGCAGATAGCAACATCGTCATACTGTTATTATATATAGAAACACTTTTTGCGTCAATGCAAGAGTTGCAGTCCGCGGTTGAAATTCGCCAGCACTGTTTCTCCACTCTTTTTTAGCAGGGCTTCTTCCTCTGCTGAAAGCGGCAAGGTCACCGTGTCCACAAGTCCACAGCGTCCGATGATACGGGGAACAGAAAGATACATGCCGGATATACCATACTCTCCCCTCATCATGGCTGACACAGGAAGCAGGCTGCGGCTATCGGTAAAGATTGCCTGAATGATTTCAGCACAGGCGTTTCCAATGCCAAACTCCGTACAGGGTTTTGCGTCAAAGATTTTCCAGGCCTTTACTTTTATCCACTGGAGGAAGGTATCCCCGTCAAAGGGAATGTTCTTTTGGCGCAAAAAATCAGCAAAGGGAATGCCGCACACCGTCACCACGCTAAAGGGCACAAACTGACTGTTTCCGTGCTCGCCAAAGCTATAGCCCTGAATGCTGTGGGGGTCAACATGAAGCACTTTTGCCAGCTCCACTTTTACCCTGGCACTGTCCAGGGCAGTTCCCGTTCCCAGCACACGCAAACCGGTTTCCTGGGCAAGGTATTGGGCAATCACATCGCAGGGATTTGAGATGGAAATCAATATGCCGGAAAAACCGCTTGCCTTGATTTTCTGGGCAATATCCTGAGCCACACACATACTGGCTTTCAGTTCTTTCGTGCGGTCATCTTTTTGAATCGGGCCAGAAGCCGCATTCACCAGAATATCTGCATCGGCAAAATCAGCATATTCCCCTGCCTGTACAATGACATTGTGGGGATAGTAGGCCGTACCGTCTTCCAAATCCAGTTTCATGCCGTTGGCTTTTCCAGGTGCAACATCAAGAAGCACAATTTCGTCCGCTATACCCCGTAATGCAAGGGCAGATGCTACATGACTTCCCACATGTCCTGCACCGATTATACCGACTTTTCGTTTCATGCTATCCTCCCCCGCCTCTTATTCCGCTTCTCCCGCAAGGATTTCTTTTGCCCGCGCCATGGCTTCATCAATATGGGAACACACATTCTGTCTTCCCAGTTTGTCCAGAATACCCATCTTATCGCAAAGCAGGTAGGGCTGAGTATGAATGCCAGAAAGCACAATCGTAACGCCTTTTTTGTCACAACTTGCCTTTGCCTGTTCCAGAGCACGAATTCCACCCGCATCCAGATAAATGGTATTCCTCATGCGGAGCACAAGGACTTTGTATGCAAGATTTGCCTGCGTGACGGCAACTTCAAATTTGCGCACCGTACCAAAGAAGAGCGGACCATCAATTTCATAGACCATCACGCCAACAGGAACCTCAAGTTTTTCATCGCTTTCATAGTCCCCGTCAACCTTACCAATGCCTTCCGTCAGGTTTTCGCGCTTTGACTGCACTTCGGAAAGGTCGCACATTTTCTTGATAAAGAAGAAGGCGGCAAAGCCCAAGCCCACTTCAATAGCCACCGTCAAGTCAATAAAGACCGTAATCAGAAAAGTAACCGTCAGCACACAAATGTCAGACTTCTGTCCATGCACCAGTGCACGGATTGCCTTGATGCCCGCCATATTCCATGCCACATGAATCAGCACGGCGGCAAGAGCAGCCATAGGAATGTAGACGGCAAAACGTCCCAAAAAAAGGAGGATTAAAAGCAGGGTCACCGCATGAACAATGCCCGCCACTGGTGTTTTGCCACCGTTTTTGATATTCGTAGCCGTGCGGGCAATCGCACCTGTTGCAGGAATGCCGCCAAACAGCGGAGAAGCGATATTTGCAATTCCCTGTCCAATCAGTTCCGTATCAGAATCATGCTTGTCACCCGTCATACCGTCTGCAACCACTGCACTCAAAAGAGACTCAATAGCCGCCAGAACCGCAATGGAAACCGCTGTGGGAAAGAGCGTTCGTATTGTAGAAAGACGCAAGTCCGGCAGTTTTGGCAGGGGAAGTGATGACGGAATCTCCCCGTAGCGGCTACCAATGGTATCAGTTTCAAGCCCCACCGTATGATGCAGCACTACGCTGGCCACTGTTGCAAGGATAATTACGATAAGTGAACCGGGAATGCGCTGACTGATTTTTGGCCAGACAAAGAGAATTACAAGGCTGACCGTCGCAATTGCAAGGGAATAGGGATTTACCGCGCCGATGTTCAGTGCATAGGTATGAACTTTTCCCAGAAAATCGCCGGGCATCTTGTCAAAGCCCTGGGGAAAGCTGGTAATGGCCAGCCCCAAAAAGTCGCCAACCTGGCCGGCGGCAATTGTTACCGCAATACCCGCCGTAAATCCCGTCACAATCGTGTAGGGAATGAACTTCACAAGACCGCCCATCTTAAAGGCTCCCAGCAAAATCAGGAGGATACCCGCCATCACCGTTGCCGTTGCAAGCCCTGCCACGCCAAACTCTGCCACAACGCCGTATACAATCACCGCAAATGCACCCGTTGGGCCGCCAATCTGCACTGTACTTCCACCAAAGGCACTGATACAAAAACCCGCAATAATCGCCGTAAAGAGACCCGCTTCCGGTCCCACTCCACTGGCAATCGCAAAAGCAATAGCCAAAGGCAAAGCCACTATGCCTACAATAAAGCCAGCAATCACATCGCTGGTAAAGGTTTTCATTGAATACGATTTAAGACTTGTTAAAAGTTGGGGTTTAAACATACCGTATTGTACGTATGTTTGCTTTTTTTTTCAATATCAAAAAAAAGTCCGCCGAAGCGGACTTTTTTACTCTATAAGAACAAAAAACTAGCAGTTCGCCGTTCGCTTGCGCGAACTTAACGAGAACTTAGCAGTTCTCGCTGAAGTATTTGATTGTGCGAACCATCTGGCTTGTGTAGCTGTTCTCGTTATCATACCAAGAAACAACCTGTACTTCAAAGAGACCGTCAGCAATCTTTGTTACCATTGTCTGAGTTGCATCGAAAAGTGAGCCATAGCGCATTCCGATAACGTCAGAAGAAACGATTTCATCTTCGTTGTATCCGAATGTTTCAGGATCAGAAGCCTTCTTCATTGCTGCGTTGATAGCTTCTTTTGTAACGTCGTTACCCTTAACAACTGCGGTCAGGATTGTAGTTGAGCCTGTGGGAACAGGAACGCGCTGTGCTGAACCAATCAGTTTGCCGTTCAACTCTGGGATTACAAGACCAATAGCCTTTGCAGCACCAGTTGAGTTGGGAACGATGTTCTGTGCGCCAGCACGTGAGCGGCGGAGATCACCCTTGCGCTGCGGACCATCAAGAATCATCTGGTCGCCAGTGTAAGCGTGAATGGTTGCCATGATACCGCTCTGAATCGGGAATGCATCGTTCAATGCCTTAGCCATCGGAGCCAGACAGTTTGTTGTACAGCTGGCGGCAGAAATAATATTGTCACCCTTCTTGAGAGACTTGTGGTTTACATTGTAAACGATTGTGGGAAGGTCATTTCCAGCAGGAGCGGAAATAACGACTTTTTTTGCACCAGCAGTGATATGAGCCTGTGCCTTGTCCTTTGATGTGTAGAAACCAGTACATTCAAGAACAACGTCTACGCCGATTTTTCCCCAGGGAAGGTCAGCAGCGTTCGGCATCTTGTAGATAACGATTTTCTTGCCGTCTACTACGATGTAGTTGTCTTCACCCTCACCATCGTGAGCTTCTACAGTGTGCTTGCCTTCGCCGATTTTTCCAGCATAGCCGCCCTGTGCAGTATCATACTTCAAAAGGTGAGCGAGCATCTTGGGGCTTGTAAGATCGTTGATTGCAACAACATCATAACCCTTTGCACCAAACATCTGGCGGAAAGCCAAACGACCAATACGGCCAAAACCGTTGATAGCTACTTTTACATCAGCCATTCTATAACTCCTCTAACCGTCCTCAGACGGCAGTTTTATAAAAAAAGTTCTTATCTATAAGATAGTGAATTTTATTTTTTTAGACAATAGGGTGAGGAAGCGGCACCGCAAAGCAGAGCCGTAGCGTTCCTACTCCTTAGGGCTTGAGGACTTCTTCTTAGTGTCGCAGAAATAGCCGCCGTCTTCCAGATAGCGTCTGCGGGTCATAATCAGCTTAATCAGTTCGTGGTACATATTGTAGTCGATTTCCAGAGCCATGGGAAGCAGAAAGTATTCGGTCTCATCACAGTAGCGTTCGATGAATTCAGGATCAGTCACAAAGCCCAGACTAATCATGTTTGAGATGCGGTCAGCACATTTAAGGATTTTTGCCTTCTGACTCCCCGTATCAATAATACGCTGCAAAAAGGCCCGCTTTGACTCATCTTCACGGCGGGTCACTTCAAGCACCAAATCCAGCACATCCTTGCCGTCGGAGTCAGCGTTGACAATTTCATTCCTGTCAAAGCCCGGAATATCCTCCACCGTGTCATGAACGAGGGCGGCTTTCAGCAAGACAGCATCAATGTAGCCATAATCAATCAAAATGCCCAGAGTATCAATCTGGTGACGGAACATATTGCCGCCCGCATGACGGCTTTTTCCAATCAAGCCCGTAGACAGCTGCATGTATGGCGCAAGGATAATGTGCTTAAGCTGCTGCATATGCTCCTTGTCCATAGAGTCGGGCTTGTCAACTTTCATCTCGTACTTGTACGCCATAGGTGCCCCTCCATGTTTAGTTTAACGTTGCAATATATTCGGTCAGTTTTTCAATGCGCCGCTGCGCCTCTGCCAACTTGTCACGCTCTGCCTGAACCACCTCTGCGGGCGCATGCTGGGCAAAACTTCCGCCCAGTTTCGCCTCGGTCTTTTTCACTTCTGCCCCAGTCTTTTCCAGGTCTTTCTTAAAGTGTGCCAAAAGCTGCTCCTTGTTGATAGCCTCGTCAATCAAGATAAAGGCTTCAAAGCCAGCACCAACTGCACCGATGGACTGAACAGGCTTTGCGTCCACAAAATCAATCTTTGCAACGCCCGCCAAGAGGCATATCATGTCCACTTTTTCGCGGCAGACTTCAGCATCGCTGGCAGGAACAATCTGGAGCGCAATATGCAGTTTGGTCGCCGGATCAATGCCACATTCGTTGCGAAGTCCACGTACAGCACGAATCAAATCCTGCAGCACGGCAAAGCGGTTCGTCACCTTTTCGTTTAGGCGACCGTCTGTCGGAGCGGGGAAGGGAGCGGCAACCAGTTTACCTGTGTAGTCAACATTGGGCAGGATTTTCTGTTCGCCTGCCTTCGTGCGGTTTTCGATGATTTCAGCCAGAGGAAGTTTTCCGTAGATTTCTTCCGTTACAAAGGGAATGAAGGGATGGAGCATGCGCAGGCTTTCCTCCAGCACATTCAAAAGAACAGAAACAGCCCGGTCTTTTTCATGCTCATCATCACCCCGGAAAGAAAGTTTTGTCGCCTCAACATACCAGTCACAGAAGTAGTTCCAGAAGAATTCGTAAATGGTGCTTGCAGCGTCATTATAGCGGTAGCCTTCCAAAGCAGAGCGTTCATCCCGCACCGCCTTGTCCATTGCCGCATAAATCCAGCGGTCAAGTTCGGTCAGCTCCTCATCCCGTACGGGAATCAGCGTACGCCCCTCCAGATTTCCCAGAATGTAGCGGCTTGCGTTCCACACCTTGTTGCAGAATCGGCTTCCCATCTTAAAACTTTCGTTGTCAATCAGAATATCCTGCCCCTGAGCACACAGGAAAGAGAGCGTGAATTTAAGCGCATCGGAACCATACTGTTCAATGATATCCAGGGGGTCAATGCCGTTGCCCAGAGACTTTGACATCTTTCGTCCCTGCTTGTCACGCACAAGACCGTGTATGTAAATGTCATGGAAAGGAGCCTTTTCGGTAAATTCAAGCCCCGCCATAATCATGCGGCTTACCCAGAAGAAGATGATGTCGTATGCCGTCACCAGCGCGCTTGTGGGATAGAAATTCGCTAAGTCCTCAGTTTTTTCAGGCCAGCCCAGGGTACTAAAGGGCCAAAGCCAGGATGAGAACCAGGTATCCAAAACATCGGGATCCTGCTTCAGTTTGTCCTTTGCTGCCTTGCACTTGGGGCAGCAATCGGGATCAGTGCGGCTTACAATTGTCTCACCGCAGGACTGGCAGTACCATGCGGGAATTCTGTGTCCCCACCAAATCTGGCGGCTCACACACCAGTCGCGGATGTTTTCCATCCAGTGGGTATAGGTGTTTTCCCATTTGCGGGGAAAGAATACAATATCCTCCTTTCGCCATGCCGCAAGAGCCTTTTCTGCAAGCGGCTTCATCTTTACAAACCACTGATAGCTCAAATAGGGCTCAACAAGGGTCTTGCAGCGGTAGCAGTGTCCCACAGAGTGTGTCATTTTTTCCTCGCACTTAAAGAGACCTGCTTCCGTCAAGTCTTCAATCACCAGTTTACGAGCCTGCTCACACTGTAAGCCGCGGTATTTTTCAGGAACATTCTCATTCAGCGTTCCGTCAGGATTCAGCAAGTTAATCACTTCAAGATTATGACGCTTACCCACTTCCCAGTCGTTGGGGTCGTGGGCAGGAGTAATCTTTACCATACCCGTTCCGAATTCCTTATCCACATATTCATCAGCAATAATCGGAATTTCTTTACCGGTAAGGGGAAGCTTGAGCATCTTTCCTACAAGCGCAGTGTAGCGCTCATCCGTGGGGTTTACGGCAACCGCAGTATCTCCAAAGAATGTCTCAGGACGGGTCGTCGCCACTTCAATTTTTCCGCTTCCGTCAGCATACTCATAAAAAAGATGGTACATTGCGCCCTGAGTATCCACGTGGTCTACCTCATCATCCGCAAGAGCCGTACCACAGCGCGGACACCAGTTTACCAGACGCTGTCCCTTGTACATAAGTCCACGCTCATACAGCGTTACGAATACATCGCGCACCGCCTTGGACAGACCTTCGTCATAGGTAAAGCGTTCCCGACTCCAGTCCACTGAGTTGCCCAGCTTCTTCTGCTGCTTTACGATAGTGTCATGGTGGTCATGGGTTACTTCCCAGGTTCGCTCTATGAATTTCTCGCGGCCAAGGTCATTTCTCGTCTTTCCTTCTTTTTTGAGTGCGCGCTCCACCACGTTCTGAGTTGCAATGCCCGCATGATCAGTACCTGGAATCCACAGCGTATCATCGCCACGCATACGGTGATAGCGCACAACCACATCCTGCAGTGTATTGTTGAGGGCATGTCCCATGTGCAGTACGCCCGTTACGTTCGGCGGCGGAATGACCACCGTGTACTTGATATTCGTATTTGTCTTCTGATTGTGAACCGGAGACGAAGGATCTGAATGGGGACGGAAATATCCTTTTTCTACCCAGTCTGCGTAAATGCGATCCTCAAAATCCTTGGGATTATATGCTTTTTCCAGTTCAATAGCCTTCATATCTTGCTCCATGCCCCGCCAAAAGCGGAAGATTGTATTTTCAGATGATTTTTCTATTATACTGAATTAAAAGGTGATATGCAATGAGAGGGAAAATCGTCTCAAAGTATGCCGCGCTCATTGGTAAAGATGACAAGGTCAAAAGAATAGGCTCCCTGTATGCGCCTCTCCAGATGACTGCGGGCGGCTTTCAAAAGGGAGCGGACTGTATCTTTTGTCAAATGCACTTCATCCAGCACCCCAAGGGCGGCATCCACCGTGCTGCAAGCCATGATGCGGACGCAGGTTTCTCTTGCCGCCCCGCACAAGGCCGCATGGGCGCAGATAAGCTCAAGGCGGGAATCAGCTATGCGGGAATGGGTATGCATAATGCCACCCGCAAGCTTTACGAATTTGCCCCCATGCCCCACAAAAATTACATGGGTAAAAGCGTAGGCGGCGGCCAGGTCAGCCGCATGTCCAATAAAATTGGCGCAGCGCAGCACGGGAATATGCTTCCATTCAGGATGAAGGGCGATAAAATCCTTTCCGTAATTTCCAGGGGTAATGATAAGCGGCCGGTCATTTTTTCCTTCATAGGAAGCGGCAATCACACGGATTTCAGTTTCCAGCGCGTCCACCAGAGCCTGCTCGCTCATAGGCTCCACCACGCCGCTTGTTCCGATGATGGAAATACCGCCCCTTATGCCCAGCTGAGGATTAAAAGTATTTTTTGCAATGTCTTCACCCTCAGGCACAGAAATCGTAACGCGCACTGCCCCGCAAAAACCATAGGACTCGCACACTTCCGCTACCGCATCCCTAATCATCTGTCTGGGAACACGGTTTATGGCCGCCTGACCTACCGACTGGTCAAGGCCTGCCTTAGTCACTCGTCCCACGCCTTTTCCGCCGTCAACCGTTACCAAAAGCCCGTCTTCCCCTGCCAGTGGATTTTCTGGCAGACCGTCTGCAGAAATCACTTCCAAGTCGGCAAAGACATGGCAGCCGTCAGTTACGTCGGGGTCATCTCCCCCATCCTTTTGCACGCCACAGCAGAAATGCCTGCCGCCCGCCCTCCAAGATCTGAGTTCCCCGCCAGAAATCACTTCCGCTTTTGCGAGCCAACCCTTTGGCGTGCGCAGGCTGACGGTTTGGGGAAGTCTGCCGCTGAAAAGCGCCTCCGCCGCTGCCCGACTGGCAAGTGCGGCACAGGTTCCCGTGGTAAAGCCGCAGCGCAGCCTTTTTGAACCTGAGAGAATATAGTGTTCGTTTGCAAGGATTTCTTCGGGCATTTTTTTGGCGTTGCGGGGTGCAGTTCAGACGGAACTTTTACCCCTCACCATTACTTTGCATCAATAGTAACGTTGGGTTCAACGCCCAGTGCCTTTGCCGCATGCTGCACGTAAAGCCAACGGATTGCAGGATATTCTCCCAAGCCCTTAATCTTGGTCGTCACCTTAAAGCCCGCCTTTTCAAACTGCTTCTTCCAGCTGTCGTCCTCATCGCCAGCCATATCATTGTTGGCATGGTCACCTGCCACCAGCATGAGGGGAGAAAGCAGGACTTTCTTGTATTTTGCCGCCTTGACCAGCTTAATCACGTCTTCGCAAGCCGGGAATGCCTCCACCGTACCCACAAATATGTTCGGATAGCCTTCCAGTTTTGCCTGATAGTCCGTAGCCGCATAGAGGAAGTTGCTGAAGTATTCAGTTCCATGTCCCATAAGCACCAGAGCCTGTTTCTTTTCCAGCTTATTTCCGCGGGAAAGAGCATGAAGCACTACAGAAATGTCATCTTTTGTCGCCATAAGCGGCTCACCGTACACAAGCTTGTCAAACTGCTTTTCGTAGGGAGCGGCAAGGTCTTTCATCTCGTTGTACTCCAAACCATACATCATATGCGTGGGCTGAAGCAGAACTGTTTTGCAGCCCTTTGCCTTTGCATCTTCCAGTGCCTCAGAAACAGAGAAAATTTTTGTTCCGTCGCGCTCCAACAGCTTCTTGCGAATCTTTGAACTCGTATAGGCTGAGGTAACATGTGCATCAGGAAATGCCTGCTGCACCTCTTTTTCCACAGCAACAATCGTCGCCTGACGTGACTCCTCGTACGACGTTCCAAAACTTACCAGAACAATCGCCGTCAATGAAAGTAATGTGTTCATTCTTGAACCTCCATTTTATTTTTGTGGGGGAAAGCCTTCCCCCTAGTTCGCACACGGTGCTCACCTACCCCCTTCGCCTAGGGGTACCTCGCGGTGCCGCTCCCTACCCCTAAAACCCCCGCCAATATCTCATAGCAGTCAATCCAGCCTTCACCAGTCGGCTTAAAATGGAACAACTCGCGGGGAAGAACGTAACACTTGCCCGTCTTTACCGCCCGCAGGTCATGCCAGACCGGACTGGAAGCCAGTTTTTTTTCAAATCCTGCAATCGCTTTTTCCTCACTGGCTCCCATGGTCGTCACAAATATGTATTCCGGGTCATCAGCAATGATTTTTTCAAGGCTCAGGTCTTCGTTTAGGGTGCGGTCGCTGTCGGCAATGTTTTCAGCCCCCAGGTCACGTAAAAGCGAGCCGGTCATGTTGTTCATGCTGTTCTTTGCGCTTGCCCCCCCGCCAAAGGCTCTGAGCAAAAGAACCTTGGGAGCGTCTTTTTTGGCCTTTTCCCGCGCCGCCTTAATGATTTTTGCGCATTTTTTCTGCACATTCAGGCCATATCTTCTATATAAGTCACTTTTTCCCGTAATGTCCGTGCAGATTTTCAGCATGTTCAGATAGTCGCCAAAAGTCTCCAGCTCAAAGAAGGCAGAGGGAATGCCCGCACTCTCCAAAAGCGGAAGCAGTTTTTTGTGGCCGGAAATATTCGCGCTCAAAATCACAAAATCCACACCGCTTGCCAGGAGCAGTTCGCTGCTGGGGCTCATCATGGTTCCCACGTTCTGCACAAGGTTTGCACTTACCACACCCGCCCCATGGGCAGCAAAAGCCTTGGTATGCCACTTTGCATTCAGTTCGGAAGCCTTTTGGTCAGTCATGGCAGGAGGCTCAATAAAGGCATCGGCAGTAGCACAGGCAAGGCTTCCCCCTGCAAGTCTCCATACCGCGGCAAGACTCCCCTGCAGAACGGCAACTTTTTTGGGATTTTCAATGGAAAGGGTGCGGTTCAGCGCATCGGTAAAGGTGACGGCAAAAAGGGCACAAGGCAGAAATGCAAACCATAGTGCCATAGCCAAATACCGTCGGCATGACAGAAAAGCGCACAACCGGCGCAAAAAAAGAGTTTTCATGGCAAATCCATACATCGTGAATTTATCTGTCGCAAAGCCCGGCATTCTGACTTTACAGTGGCGGGACCGTGAGGTGCTTTCAACCTGCTTCCCCGTTGCCTTTCGGCAGCCTTGCGTACACGGACAGTTTGCGTCCGCATAGATACTATAGCGGATAGGCAGGGATTAGGCAATACGACCTGTGGCGGGTACCAGGGCAAACGCATTATATATATCGTACTTGAACATCGGCTGGACAAATGAAAAGTAGTTGCAGCAAAAAGGCT
>ERZ842401.2111-NODE-2111-length-27071-cov-12.471943_pt1 | contig 27071 bp, 25 predicted proteins | sample MGYA00521270_ERZ842401 | MGnify/ENA primary metagenome ERZ842401 (study PRJEB31892, sample SAMEA3878208) | bioreactor metagenome | biome: Moose rumen | place: Sweden | collected 2011-10 | study: EMG produced TPA metagenomics assembly of the PRJEB12797 data set... | reverse complement strand
CAAAGTATGCTGCATGTCCGCTGCATGTCCGCTACATGTCCGCTAAAAAGGTGCAGTTTTTTTGGAAAAAAACGGAGTGAGTTTAGAGTGGAAAAATTGCCAAATTTTTTCAAATTTTGCACTTTGATTTTGAATCTGCGCGGCAGTGTGTGGCAGAAAAAGAATTTGCATATTTGAAAAAAATGTTGTATCTTTGTGGGCTTTTTATGCGACTTAAGAATGATAGGTATTTTCAACGATAATTTTCCTCCCATCTTAGACGGTGTAGCGCTGACCGCGAAGAACTATGCGGATTGGCTGAGTTGGAAGGGTCAGGATGTGTGTGTAGTAACTCCATGGGCTCCACAGTTTCCGAAAGAATTGCATTATCCGCTATACAGTTACATGTCGGTTCCTATTCCCGGCAGGCCTCCCTATCGCTATGGTCTGCCTCATTTAGACCGTCATTTTCAGCACACTTACAGGCAATTGCATTTTGATTTGATTCATGCTCACTGTCCGTTTACGACTGGTCATTTGGCATTACATACCGGCAAGAAACAACACATTCCGGTAGTTGCCACTTTCCATTCGAAATATCGCCAGGACTTTGAACATGCCATCAGCAACAAAACCCTAATAGACTATGTCATCAAGCGCATTGTGGAGTTTTATGAGGCGGCAGACGAGGTATGGATTCCACAGGCTGCGGTAGAACCGACACTTAGAGAATATGGCTACAAGGGTCGTGTTGAGGTTGTGGACAACGGGAACGATTTTGTTACGCCAGAACCGATTATCAAAGACATTCGCAAGCAGATGCGACAGGAGTTAGGTTTGAACAGGGACCAGACGATGCTGTTGTATGTAGGTCAGATAACATGGGAGAAAAACATACAATTTACCTTAAACGCCCTTAATAGTATCAAGTATTTACCCTTTCATCTCTACATTATCGGTACGGGATATGCAGAAAGCCACGTTCGCCGAATCATCAAAGAAACAGGTCTATCAAGTAAAGTAAGTTTGTTGGGGCTGATCAAGGACAGAGCCAAACTTCGTTCCTATTATGCCGCATCAGATATATTTCTTTTCCCTTCAGAATATGATACATTCGGTTTGGTGGCTCGAGAAGCAGCCGCACTACATACTCCTTCCATCATGCTGAAAGGAAGTATGGCATCAGCCGACATACGTGACAGAGCGAATGGCTTTATAACCAATAATAACACAAGTGACTATGCTTCATTGATACGCTACTTGATAGAGCATCCTCAGTTGGTTCGTCAATGCGGAGAAGAAGCCTCGCACACCCTGGTTCGCTCATGGGAGAGCGTAGTGGAGGAAGCAATTGAAAGATATCATGAGATTATAAAAAAGTATAAAGTTAACAACAAATAAGATTATGTCTAAAGTAATATTAGTTCTCACTTCGTTTATTCAGGCTGCCACCATGATAGCAGGACAGATGTTTTTGAAGTATGGCATGCAAAAAGTAACCAACTTTACATGGACTTGGCATTGTATTTGGAATGACATTATATTGAACTGGGGTATATTCGTAGGAATATTGCTTATTATTGTAACCAACTTGCTTTGGTTGTATATGCTCAAAGTATATCCTTTTTCTATTATCTATCCGCTTACGAGTATCGGTTTTGTGTTGGGCATGCTATGTGGACTTTGGTTGTTTGGCGAGCAGGTAGTATGGACTCAATGGATAGGTGTGGTTTTAATCATGGCTGGTTGTTGGTTTATTGTTAAATAAATATTATTCTCGATTGCGTTTTTCATTTTTACATAGGACAATTCCCCTTCTTATATCAATAATGCTTCCGGCATGGGGTTCTAATATATCTGCCCAACAGACGACCTCGCTGAGCGGTGTGGTGGTGGAGGCGGATACGGGTGAGCCAGTACCCTTTGCTCAGATTTTCTTCATCAAACAAACCAGCAAGGGAGCATTGGCAACCAGCATCGGCACGACCTCCGATATGGACGGCAAGTTCAGCCTCTCCAATACTGAAGGCTACTGCACCGTGAACATCAAGAGCATGGGTTATAAGATTGAGATGTATAATCTGAAACCCGGTCAGCAGAAGAAAAATGTAAAGATAAAACTGGAGACGGACGTCTATGGGTTGGAAGATATTGTGGTAACGCCGAAACGGCAAAAGCAGAAATACAAACGAAAGGGTAATCCCGCTGTGGAACTCATCAAAGAGGTGATTGCCCACAAGGACTCGTTCACGGTGAAGACTGCCGACCAATACACGGCTGATACTTACAGCCGTATGTCGTTTGCACTTGACAACTTCCACCCTAATTTTCAAAAGGGTATTTGGAAACCATTTCAGTTTGCGGAGAAATATATAGACACCACAGGTGTATATCACTCTCTAACAGTGAGTATTCGTGAGCATATCGCCAACGAGTATTATCAGCGCAAGCCGCATCGCGAGAAAAGAATCTTGCAGAAAAAGCGTGTGTTTGGTGTAGAAGATTTGATTGATTCACAATCGTTTCAAGAAAACATTAACTCGATATTCAAAGATGTGGATATCAACGACGACAACATGAATCTGTTGTTCAACCGATTTGTGAGTCCTATATCTTCAAGTTTGGCAGTGTCCTATTATCAATATTATATTATGGATACTATTATGGTGGACGGAGACTCGTGTATAGACTTGGCTTTTGTACCTGTCAACTCAGAGAGTTACTCATTTACGGGTCATCTCTACATCATGAACGACTCCACCTTCAAGATAAAGAAATATGCGATCAATATCCCCCCGCACATCAACCTCAATTTTGTGAGCGACTACTCAGTAGAACATAACTATAAGAAGTTGGACAATGGTTTGTGGGCGCCTGACAGAACCAACACCTATGCGAAGTTCTACATTTTGAACAACAAAAGAGGCATGTTGGCACGGCAGACAAAGATTTACACCGGTTGGGATTTTGACACTCCCATTGATAAACAAACCTTCTCCTCCATGACCGCCTCTGACGCCACAGAGACTCAGATGGAGGTTAATGACAGCACGGCTCAGCGTTTGGGTATGGCGGCTTGGAACGAGTTGCGTCCGGAGCCACTCACTCCTTACGAGACCTCGGTTTACGATCTTGTGAAAGAGTTTACCGACAACCCGACATTTGCTTCACTTGCCATGTTTGTCAATGCCGTTACAACCGAGTTTATCGCCACCAAGCCTGCCCGAGACATGGATGATAGCAAGTTCGACATTGGTCCGATTTATCAGTTTGTCAGTTGGAACAAACTGGAGGGTGTGCGTTTGCGCGTGGGAGGTGCCTCCACTGCCAAACTTCACGACCAATTGTTTTTCCGAGGTTATGTAGCCTTCGGTACAACAGACCTTCGACCGAAATACAATGCTACTATTGTTTGGACCTTCGACAAGAAAAAACATCAAGCCTACGACCCTCTTAGGCATCACATTCAAGCCTCCGTGCAATATGACGTGGAGGAGCCCGGGCGCTCGGACGACATCATACGCCGCGACCACATTCTCAATTCCATCCCCACCTCCAAACCGACCTTGAAAAACAACCAGTATGTTTTCCATGCACGGGTGGATTATATGAAAGACTGGCAAAACGGCTTGACTCTAAAAACGGGTTTTGACTTTCAGAACAACGAAGCAGCCGGTGCCATGACTTATGACCGGATTTTAAGTTACAATTCATTAGGCAAAATAGGTTTTTCAGAACGGATCCGTGACTATCAAGCCTATACGGGCTATGTAGAACTGAAGTATTCTCCCGGTGCGAAAGTGTTTATCGACCGTATGGGAATTCAGAGCCCGTTTGCCATGGACAAAGATGCGCCTGTCATCAGTCTTCGCCACACCATCGGCTACTTGGATGACCGCAAGACAGGCGGACAAGGTTTCCTTATCAACAAAACAGAACTCACTGCAGACAAGCGTTTTTGGATATCCGCATTCGGACATATCGATTTGCGTGTTCAGACCGGTATGGTGTGGAACAAAGTACCCTTCACGGAACTCTATTCTCCCAATTCCTCCACCTCTATCTTCCTCGCCCAACGTGCCTTCAACCTGATGCAGCCCATGGAGTTTTTGATGGATGAATATGTGGCCCTCTATGCAACCTATTACTTTAAGGGTTGGCTACTGAACCGCATACCCGGCATTAACAAACTGAAGCTTCGCGGAGTGGTATCGTTCTCGGGCATTTATGGTGGTCTAACTAACAAGAACAACCCCTTCCTTAGCGGCAACGAGGGGCTCTATCGGTTCCCTGACTCATCGGTTTATGACCAAAATGGCGAGTATGTATCAGGTTACACCAGTTCCCCTATCGGGAAATTGCCATATATGGAAATAACAGCTGGCTTTGAGAATATCTTTAAGTTCATCCGTATTGACTATATCCGCCGTATCACGTATAACGACTACATGCTTCCTGATGGTATTCACCGTCGCAAGCTTGGTGGATGGGGACGCAACGGCGTAAAGATAACCTTCCGTATTGCTCTATAAAACATTGATTACTATGAAAAGATTTGTCATTTTCAATTTTACGCTTTTCGTCGCAGTTATCATGTTGCATGCCCAACAAAAAGCGGAATCACCTATTGTCAAACCACAGCGTATCACAGCTGAAGACATCCGTCGGTGGGATACCGAGCATTTGCTTGACTCACTCGACCAAGAAAATCTGCCCAAGATAGTGAGCGGCGGTTTGCTATTGAACTCCAACATATCGAACTTCATCATCACTCATGCCGACAAACACTCTTCCTCATATATGAAAGTAGGCGGCGAATTGGGCGGTTTCATTGATTTCACCGTTACAAAGCACTTTGCCATTCAAGGGCGTGCCGTCTTTACAGCCGAACAAAATCAGTTTGCCGTGAATGAAGCCAAACAACGACTATGGTCGTTCGGCGTGGACATACCCGTCTATTTTTTAGGGCGATTCGGCAATATGGAGAAAGGATACTTGCAATTTGGAGCCGGTCCGTTCACCCACTTCACATTTGCCAGCAACATTGCTGACAAGTATAGTAATAATCTGGCAGAGATTGTGGTTGATGCGAATGACCCGTATGCCAAAATCTATGTGTTGCATGACAACCACTCGGGTCTGAGTGCCACTATCGGATACGAGTTACCCTTTGGTTTGCAAATCAACGCCAATTATATGTTGAGTTTGACCGACATCTTGAGTTATTACAAACAAGAGGGGCACAACACCGTAGAAGCGGTCTATCCGCAACGAATATCATTAGGCATAGGCTATCGTTGGAAATGACATTACCCCATCTCCAAGAGAGAAACAAGCATAAGGGCGACTTGTCAGTCGCCCATATGCTTTGAATATTTCTTTGCTCATCTACGATTACTCGTCCCAGTTTACATAGTGGTGGAAGTAGTCATTTCGCAGCATGCGGTCGCTTATTTCAGCAGCACGCTCCGGTGTAAAAGTACGATTGGCAATAGCCTCATCATCCATCAAATCAACTCCGAAACCTTTCCACATATAATCTTCTGCCCCTAACAGCGAGAGCACTGTGGGATAGATATCCATTTGATAAGCCTCTGCGGAAACATGCCGATTGCCTTCTATCTCAGGTGAATAGATAATGAGAGGCAGGCAGTCATTGATGGCATCGTAGGTCATGCCATGTTTTTTGCTGTAGCGCAACATCTGTTCGCGTTTCTCTTTGTGAAGAATGCGATGGTCTCCTGTCAATACAATGGTATATTGCTGTAAAGCCGTGTCTTGTTGGAGTTTGTCAATAAACAATCCCAAACCTTCGTCCAAGGCATTGAAACCACGAATATAATTCGACATCACCCATGGCATATCTTTCGGCATTTCCAATTTGGAATATTTCTCATTGACAAACGGAGCATGGGTGGATTGAGTAATACATTGTATATGCCGCTCGCCCTCGTCAATCAGTTGATTCAATCGCGGGAAGAGAAGCGTATCTATATCTGAGAATACGATAGTTGTGTCATAGCCGTATGCCGGTGACATTTCTGTTTGATTCCATACTGATGGGTCGTGAGGCAAGAGTAATGTAGTATGCTCATCCGTCAGTTTCATTAAGGCAGGATAGTAGTTATGAGGGAAATGCAGACAAGTGGCACCGGCAGAGATAGGCAATAGTCCGGTGTTGGCTATCATCTGCCCGTCTGCTGAAGGAGCCCCCACGATCTGCGTATGCACATGGTCTGCATAGAGCACATGTTCACTCTGCGAGAGTCTATACAGATTAGGCATTACATCTTCTCTCACCACCCAATTTTCCAAACTCTCCAATAGAATGATAATTAAGGGAGAGTTGTTCTTTGCATTGGGATTTCCGTTTGCCAACGGTTCTATGGCATCGAAGTCCTCCTCGGTGAGTGGGCGGACAGGCATTTCGTTACGTTTCATCTTTGAATAGTCATAGAGCACGTATGCCGGTGCTTCAAGAATAGAACTATGTTCTACGGCACGTGTATAACTCGTTCCGTATACTTGCTCCCTACCCTCACGACTCAGCGTATTGATTTTCACGGTTTGTTGCACTACATCGCCCGTGAAGTGAAGCACAATACCTACTGCAAACATAACAAGGAACATGCGCCATGAGCGATTGCTTTTTCCTGTGAAAAAGAAGATGCAACTCATCAGCGCAGTCAAGAAATAGAAGCCTAAATCAATTCCCCATTCAATGTAAATAAGCGTTGAAGTCCAATAGCCGTGCAGGTTACCCGCTTCATTGAATGCTTCCGCATCAAGTAGGATGAAGTTGTTCCGCATATAAATTAGGTTAGCCACGCACCACGTATCAATGGCAAAACCTAAAAGAATCATCCATCGCTTGTCTTTCAAGAGAAAAGCAAAGGAAGCAAAGATGACAGCAAGAGAAAGCTTGGTAAAAAGTGCTCCCCAGAAGAAGCGCTGATTGGCAAACAATGTACTGTTCGCGCGATAGACAAAAGCACATTGGTCAAACACAAGTGTTTTTACAAAAGTGAAAACAGCAAACAGGGCAAACACCACCCAAGCGGCATTATTGCCCTTTGAAAGCCATTGTTTAAAACGTTCTGAAGTAGCGTTCATATTATATGAAATGATAAATTACAGATGTGAAATGAGATTAGAAAAACATCAGCAGAACCACCACAGCAGGTACCGCGAGCAGAGTGCTGTCGAAACGGTCAAGAAAACCGCCATGCCCAGGGAGCACATTGCCCGAGTCTTTCAGCCCAAGGGTGCGCTTGGTTAGACTCTCCACCAAGTCGCCCAAGGTGCCAAACACTACAATCACAATAGATATGAACAATGCCTTCCACCACGCAAAGTGCAAACCAGTAAAACCGAACGGATCAGCAAGGAAAAGATAGCCTACTACACAAGCAAAAAGCAGTCCGCCACATAGTCCCTCCCATGATTTACCAGGTGAGACGCGGGGAAACATTTTATGTTTACCGATAAGAGACCCTACACAATAGGCAGCAGTATCGTTCATCCAAATGATGACGAACAATATGAGCAACAACATGTATGAGCGACTGAAGAGCACATTACATAAAGCAAAAGGCAATGCTACCATCACCTGCCCGGCAAAGAGATTCCCCCAATTGCGTATTGGGTCCTCTGCTTTTTTAAAAAGTTCGGCCACTATCGACAACATCATTCCTAAACCATAGAGAGCGACAAAAATCAGGGTGGCAGTAAAATATGAAGTGAGACTATACAATGAGATAGCGCAGAACATCAGCCATGCCAAAATCATCGAACATATGGTCAGCCAACTATCGGATTGCGTGATATGATGATACTCACGTACGGAAAACACTGATATCAGCAAAAAGACTATTTGGAAATAATAGGGACGCAGAAAGAGGATACTCGTCACTATCAGTGCTACATATAATGCACCAAACAAGGTGCGTTTTACAAGATTACTCATAAGAGATTTTGAGATGTTAGGTATTGTTTTTTATGTATATGGGACGTACCCCCCTATTTTTACTGCCTCTACTATTTAGCAGTTCATCCCCCCACATACCGACAACACTTGTCCGGTCATGTAAGCGGAGAGGTCAGAGGCAAGGAAAAGCGCAACATTTGCGACATCTTCTGTGGTACCGCCACGGCGAAGCGGAATGTTTTTCACCCATTCGGCACGTTTTTCCTCTGGTATCTTAGCCGTCATTTCTGTCAAAATGAAGCCTGGTGCAATAGCATTGGCACGGATATTACGGCTGCCCAATTCTTTGGCTGTTGATTTAGTTAGAGCAATTATTCCGGCTTTTGAGGCAGCATAGTTAGCCTGTCCTGCATTGCCGGCGATGCCAACCACCGATGCCATTGAGATGATAGAACCACTATGTTGTGACATCATGATGGGCGTGCAGGCATGAATGAAGTTGAAAGCAGATTTAAGATTGACTGTGATGACGCTATCCCATTGCTGTTCTGTCATACGCAACAGTAGTCCGTCACGCGTGATGCCTGCATTGTTCACTAAAATATCTATTCTGCCAAAGTCTTGTTTCACTTGCTGAACAATTTGGTGAGCCCCTTCAAAGTCAGCCGCATTGCCGGCGTATGCTTTTGCCTGCACACCTTTATCTTGCAGTTCACGCAGTGTTTGCTCTGCAACTTCATCGATTTGCAAATCTGTGAAAGCAATATTACAGCCTTCCTGGGCAAAGCGAAGTGCTATTTGTTTCCCAATGCCGCGAGCAGCACCGGTGATAAGTGCAGTTTTTTCTTTTAATAGTTTCATTGCGCTGTATTTTCTTGTAGTGTCTGTTCTTGAATTTCCTCCTCTTCTTCTTTTATAGGGAAGATACCTTGCGGATTACGGATAGTGTATTTGGTCATGGTTTGGTTCGATTCAAAACCAACACCTGTAATGATACTGGTCTCTTTGGTGATACGAATGAGTGAATCGGAATAGACGCGTTCCGATTTCTGATTCCAAAACAATTGTTCTGTATTGAACGTTTCCCCTTCCAGATTGAGCGCCTTCACATTGCCGCGCAATTCCCATATCTGCGCATCCTCATTATAGTATGCATAGTCCGCTTCCAGCGATGCTTCTGTTTCGAGTTTTGCATTGAAACGTTCCAGATAAACTCCCCGCGGAAATTCCCAATGAGGGGGTTGTGCCTTGTCATAGATTTCCCAACGTGCTGCTTTGATACGATAACGTGTGATGCCGGAGTCAGAGATAAGTGTAGTAACAGTATCCGCCAGCAACACTGGGGCGTTCTCGCGGCTTTCGAAGGCATCAACACGCGGTTTGTCATCATGACTGCAGGAAATAAAAGCAAGAAGCACCACCGCCATATAGGCAGTGATGCTCATTGATTCATATTTCCGCACACTATTCATATCAGCGGCAAATAGTGGTTTCTCCTATCCATCCGCCTACTGTGAACGATTTGCCTTTTACCAGACCGGCTGCTGCATTGAAGAACATCTCCTCCGTGGTGGGGAAATAGCGGCTATAAGAATTGATGAGTTTGTTAGCCTCCTCAGTTACTGAAGGATCAACCGCTTTAGCCTTAGCAAATTTATCACAAGCCACCCAATACACAGTTTTGTTGAGAACAGCGTCATCATAGGGTTTTGATGCGGCATACATGAGTCCGATAAGCAAGTAGCAACGACCTTGGTCGGCTTTCACCTCCAATGATTTACGGGCATAATCGCGAGCACGAGAGAATTGCTTGAGATTATCATAGCAATAGACCGCATTGTTGTAGAGATAATTGGCTTTGTCTTCTGCATCCTCCGCCATAGAAGCAGCTTGGTCGTAGTAGTCGATAGCTGCTTTATAGTCACCTTTCTTGGCACTCATAGCGGCGCAACCGGCTGCAGATTCGGCGGTAGGCTGAAGCATGTGAGATTGCTCTGCAGCTGCAAAGTAAACTTCCGACTCTTTGCAACCTACGCGATTGTATAGTTTCATTATCTTACCAAGCATCTCCAAGTTGTCGGCATTGTCTTTCACTGTCTGGGCATACAATTCGTCCAACTTACTGCAATCGGCGGCACCTGAGGCTGCGAAGAATGCGTCAATATTATCTTTATACTCCTTCGCATTGGCGGCAAACTTGCTGGTAGGATCGTTGGCAATCCGATTCAGAACATCAGATGCCTTCTGATAGTCAGCAATATATTGCTCTGCATATTTGTCGGGATTGGATTTGTAGATGCCATAAGACAATTCCACATAGCGTTTCACAACGTTGATTGAGCTTTGAGCGTCCATTCCTTCTACTGACTGTTTGAGCCATTCGTAAGCGGGTTCTTTCAGTTCATCATCTGTGAAAAATTCGCAATAATCCATACCTTTCTGACCAAGGATATAGGCCACGGGATATTTAGGATCGTCGCCGAACCACTTGATACGTTTGTCATACATCTCCATCAAGGTATTGCGCAGTTGAGCTTTCTCTTCCTCGGTTTGAGCCTGTGAAATCTGCCAAGCGATAATTTGCGGTCCACGGGTGTAGATAGCCTTGTTGGCGTTAGGGCATTCGTTATATACTTTATACCAAGGCTCCACTGCATCAGCATATTGCTTGTTTTTAGCTGATTGTTGGAAGAGGCTGACATTAACGATGCATTCTTCTGTGATAACGGGAACTTCTTCTTCCACTGCTGCAGGTTTCTCTGCTTCCTGCACGGTTTCCACTTGGGCTTTCTTGTCGCCCTTACCTTTCTTTACTTTTTGTGCTGAACAGCCGATTACCGACAATACACACAACATTACGATTAAAAGCGATTTGGTTTTCATATACAATGATTTTAATTTGTCCATATATCTTTTGTTTTACAATTAGCGTGCCAAAACGAATTTTTTATAGTCTCCGTTTGAAGAACCAGTTCTCTGCAATAGCAGCATTGATTGTGAAGCGCAGATAATTTTCTTCAAGCGAATATTTGTCACCGCGATGCCCGTATTCAAGCGATGTGTTGATAACAGTAGCTGCCTGACGAAGCGGAAAACCAACGCCTATTGACACCGTAAACTCCTTTTGCGTTGTAACTGAACACACATACGGGTCAGCCATTGAGAGTCCGAAGCGGAAGGGCATTCGCTCCACATATTTCTTTCCAAACTGATTGTGGCGATACTCAAAACCTAATGAGAGTTTCATTCTGTCCTGCAACGGATTCGGATCCAATGCATAATTAGCCTTGCTCCAGATGGTGTTGGAATAGTCGAATGCCAAGGTAAGACGGTTGTCATACACATACGACACACCAACTCCATACATCATCGGCAAATCAAAGCCATCTGTCTGGTTCATCACCGTATCAAGGGTTGTTGCCTCTATCTGCATGAACGAGCCATTGAGTTTTGATTTATTCTCAAACACACCTCCTATGACGAAAGAATGATGCTCGAAATTATGAAAGAACTGCAAACCATAACGAAAACGAATGTCACTCACTTTCATACTGCCTGTCTGATACACATTGTGGAAATCAGACTCTGAGAATACTATAGTGCGGTCGTTGGTCACATTGCCAAACATATAGTAGATATTGGCACCGAGAGCCACCCAGTTCATAATATTGAACGAGAGACCTCCATACACCTCCGTGATGCCCCCCTCGCCGACAAACGACTTGGTCCAGGGATGTACAGCCGTCGTGTCGGTTTGCGTGATATCATAGCCCACAAATGAATAAGGAAGCACACCTACCGAGAAACCGATATATTTCCATATCGGAAACTGAATGGTGAGATATTCCAAGTTACCATTCGCTTTGTTGCGTTTGCCGAGTGCATCCCCATAGTTTGACCACATAGCACTCGCACCGACATCGAACATAAACGTGGTGCTGTCTACCACACTGTAGGAGGCGGGTTGCGAAGGATTGATAACACGCTTGTCGCGCATACCTATCCCCACCCCGCCCATCGCGCGCATCGCACCCGGGACATTGTCGCTGAGTTCACCATACCCGTAACGCGAATAAGGGGAAGAGGTATTATTCTGCGCCACAAGAGAGGCACAAAACACTATCAGTAAGCATAATATAGAGATGCTTCTTTGCATAGCCACATTTTAGCGTGCAAAGTTACAAAATTAATGCCAAATAGCAAAACAAAAAAGTTCGTGACTATATTTTTCAGACTTATTAAACACAAATCTGGCATTAGAAATTATGTTAAAGTTGGCAGAATGCAAGTAAAAAATTTGGCAATTTTTCCACTCGAAAATCACTCCGTTTTTTTTCGAAAAAAGTGCACCCTCACAGCACCTATTGTGCGGACAGCGTGCGGACATCGTGCATACTTTGTGGTATAACATTCTTATTATATGCATATTACAAGCATAAAAATGGCTAATTTTACTCCCTGCCTGCAAAAAAATCACCCAAAAATATTTGGCAATTTTTCCCCAACTGATAATCCCCCTCACAGTCTTCTCATGACGGATGAACACCATGCATTTCGTCAACAGGGTAAGGGTACTAAAAATAAACCTATTAGGAAAATTAATTCAGCAAGTGCTGTATTAATTCCACCAATAGGTTAACATAAAACAACCCTGAAAATATAACAGAGTCTAATGACCGATTGGGGTCAAAGAGCCTTATTATATTCAAGAATATGATTGAGTCCGAGCAAGACAAGATTCTTCTCGTAATGCAGTTTCCGACGAAGATTGTTATATACATAGGGAGCATTGCCGCCGGTAAGAAATGTTTGGAAGTGTCCTACTTGTTCTTCCAAAGCATGCATATAGCCTTTCACTTCAAAAGTAATACCGCGGAGTACGCCGGCAGCGATGGCATCAGAGGTGGTTTTGCCGAATAGGGGCAACAGCTGGTTTTCCTCCACCTCCACCAGGGGCAGTTTTTGCGTCATCTGATGAAGGGCAGTAAGTCTCATTTTTATTCCGGGAGCTATGTTCCCCCCAAGATACACATTATCGGCACTGAGAAAATCATAGGTAATAGCGGAGCCGGCATCGATGATAAGCAGATTCTCATCAGGACAGAGAGAATTCGCCCCGACGGCGGCAGCCAAACGGTCTTGACCCAAGGTCTGGGGGGTGTCGTAATCGTTTTTAATAGGAATAGGTGTGGTATGGTCGAACAGAATGAATCGGTGGCTGAGCCGATGCAAGGCATTCACCACAGCCGGTTCTATGGTCGCAACTGACGATACTATCGCATCTGTCACGGGATATAGTTTATAAAGGCGCTCAATATCCGCCGAATGGAAATGTTTGTACAAAAATGCCTTGACGAGTTTGCCGTCCTCGCGAAAGAGAGCCACTTTTGTACGCGAGTTGCCTTGATCAATACACAGATTCATAACCTAAAGAAATAAATAACCGCTCCTAACCAATAGCGACAGATGCGCTATATATGTTAAAAAAAGTCCACTCGCCGAAGGGAGCGGACTTTTTCTTTGAGTTGAACAGCAGATTATTCAGCAGGAGCTTCTTCTGCGGGAACTTCTACTACGGGAGCTTCTTCTGCGGGAGCTTCTTCTGCAGCAACAACTTCTTCTTGAGCAGCTTGCTCTTGGCAGCAAGCCTCTTTGTTCTCAGCTTTCTTGCAGCAAGCTACAGTGCAAGCAGCAACAGCGAGTACCAACATTAATTTCTTCATAACTCTGAAATTTAGTTTAATTAAACATGTTATGTTTTTGCATACGTTCAAAAACGGTTGCAAAGATACAACTTATTTTGATATATTGTACACTTTTGTTCTAAAAAAATACATTTTTACGCATTTTTCGTCAAAAAAACACAGAATTCACCTTCAATAATCCATCCCTGAATTATTTATACATATAGCGTTTGATGGAATTCTTAGGCGTTTTTTCAAACTCATGGGCTTGTACTTCAATCAAATTGATTTGTTCGTAAGAAGCCACCAGTTTGTTCACCTCTTTGCGAACCTGCTCCATTTGTTGCTGGATGTCTTGAGGAGTAAAGCCGGCCTTGTCGCAAGCGTCCATATCGGGATAGACCAATGCCACTATTTTATCTTCGCGTTGAACCACTATGCTCTCCATCACGTATGGCATATTGTTGAGTTTGTCCTCCAATTCTTCTGGATAGATATTCTGTCCGTTGGCGCCGAGCAACATCGTTTTGGCGCGCCCTTTAATGAAAATGACACCATCCTCATCCACATAACCGAGGTCGCCGGTGCGCAACCAGCCATCCTCTGTGAAAGATGCCTTGGTTGCCTCTTCGTTCTTATAGTAGCCGAGCATCACATTGTCTCCTCGAACAACCAACTCGCCTATTCCTTCGGCGTTCTTGTTATCAACACGAACTTCCATATTATCAAGCACGCGACCGCAACTCTGCGATTTGAACTCAGTCCAATAGCTGTAAGAGATCAGTGGAGCGGTTTCTGTCATACCATAGCCGATAGTGAAGGGAAATTTCAGTTTCTTGAAGAAGGCTTCCACTTCTGCATTCATAGCAGCACCACCAATGATTATCTCTTCGAAGCATCCTCCGAATGCCGCCACCAGTTTCTGTCGAATCTGGCTAAGAACCATATCGCTCAGATAGGGGACATGAAGAACCCAATTCATAGGTGGTTTGGCTATCATCGGTTGAATCTGCTTGCGATAGATCTTCTCAATAATAAGCGGCACAGAAAGAATCAATGTCGGTTTTACTTCTGCAAAAGCGGAAAGCAATACCTTGGGAGTTGGTACGCGGGTAATAAAATAGGTATGACCACCCCTCGTGGTATTACCAAGGAAATCGAAAGCACAGCCGTAGGCGTGGGCAAGAGGAAGGAAAGTAACCATGCGGTCTTGAGGGAATAGCAGTGTACCATTTGGATTGCCTGTTGCGTATGCTGAATGACCGAACACCGCATTGGAGGCAAGAGCACGACCCGTCGTCATCACACCTTTCGAAAAGCCTGTTGTACCACTTGTATAGTTAATAGAGGCTATCTCATCGTTATCTTTATAGTCGTAACGGATGCAGTCGGGATAAAAGTTGCCTTTGAACTTCCGGTCAAAGAGTTGCTGAATAGCTTCGGGAGAAATGAGTTCTTTTGTGAGTGTAAGGCGGATTTTGCTTTCTTCGTCTATGATAGGCAAAGCATTTTCAATTACTGCCAATGGCTTAAATTTGGTCAGCGAGATGACGGCACGTACATCACCTAACTCATTCTCATCGAGATGATCCCAAATATAGTCCGCCGTGAATAGCAGTTTGCTGTCGGAGTGTTTTACGATGTGATGCACATCATCAGGACGGAAATCCTGGAGAATAGGCACAATCACTGCTCCATACGTAATAGTGGCAACGTATGCCACCGCCCAGTGAGCGCAATTTCTTCCGATAAGCGAAATCTTATCGTTTTTCTCTATTCCACATTGTTCAAACAAGAGGTGGAGTTTCTCTACTTGCTCAGCCACCTGAGCATACGTCAAGGTGTACTTGGTCTCATAATCCGTGTACGCCTCTCTGTCCCAGTTCTGACGGAAAGAATCCTCGAACATGCGGACGAAATTTTCTTTTACCATACTACTTGAATTTAAGTTCCGACAACACCCGTTACCCTACGGCAACGAGTTTTGTGGGAATAACAATTAATAAATTTAGCCAATATATAGACTATAGTGTAAGCGTAAAAAAGAAGAATTTAATATACAGGAGCATCGGCAGGAAAAGAAAGAGAAGACGATTCTGTTCTGACCGATACTATTTTGTCCACCACAAACTCACTCATACCGCGCCAAGGAATTGCTTTGCGATACTCTTTGTAGTGAAGTTCCACTTGTCTGCCCGTGCAATGCATCAGAGAGTCGGCGATAGCCTCATCTTCCACAGAAAACTTAAACTCGTTAGACTGGATGGTAGCCGTTGAGTTCTTTGAGTTATAACCGGCTTGAATCAAGCGACCTTCGTAGGTCTTGAAAATATAGCCCTTGTAAACCACATAGTTCAGTTCACCTGCCTTCACGCCTTCGCCGAACATAAAATAGAACTCAAACCAAAACCAGCCGGCGCATACCAATAAAAGCACCAGCACTACAGCCGAGATAATTCCTGCTTTTTTCATAAGACACTGTCAATTACAAATAAACGCCGCAAAGGTATAGCAAATTTTTCATACTCACAAGCAGAAAATGATTTTTCTTTTCACGTTGTTTGCGTTTTTGCTGGAAAATGCGTACTTTTGCAGGGAAAAAATAACAAGCAATGGATCAATTGATAGAAATCGACCGTCAGTTGCTGGTTCTTATCAACAACTTCTGCAGTCCTTACGCCGACATTTTTTTCTGGCACACCACACAACGCTACTGGTGGATTGCCCTATATATAATAATGTGCACATGTCTTGTCAGACGATATGGACTTCGCAGTCTGTGGCTGATAGTCGTATTGGTAGCAGCCGCCGGGCTGTCTGATTTCATCTCATCGGGACTCATCAAACATTGGGTATGTCGTCCACGCCCCACACACGAACCGGAGCTGGAAGGACTATTGCATATTGTAAACGGGTATCGCGGAGGACAATACGGATTTGTCAGTTCGCATGCCGCCAACACCTTCTCTTTGGCACTGCTCTTCTCGCTGATTTGGAAAGATTGGCGCGTTACGTTGCCTTTGATGGTATGGACGGCCCTCAACTGCTATGGACGTATGTATTTGGGTGTTCACTACCCGGGCGATATATTGGGCGGATTGGCAGTGGGAGCTTTGGTTGCTGTGGCTGCCTATTATCTGCTTCTTTACATAGAACACAAATGTCAGTATAAAGAAAAAGCCACCCTAATCAACGGATGGTGGCATTGGGGAATAGGTATTGTATTCACATTGCTATGCATCATAGCCCTCATACCCTTCTAAATTCACTTATCAATCCTCACTATTCACTCTTCACCGTATCGGTAACTGCTTCCTGCTGCACCATACGGACTGTCGCTTGACGCTGCGGACCCGTCTCGCGGCGTTTCTGCTGAAGCAGTTTGAACTGCTCATCAGTTAGCACACCTTTGAGGTCTTCACGCAAACTGTCCATACGTATCATCACATGAGAGCGGTCCTCATTCTCACGACGACGCTCGGCATATTTGAGATGAATAGCATAGACCGTATCACGCTGCTGCTCAGTCAAATTCACATCACGCTGCAAACGCTCGGTCTGCCTCTCCGCTATCTGCTGAGGAGTACGTTGAGGCTTGCCCTCAGCCTGTTGCGCCATGAGAGAAATCCCGCCAAGCAAGGCAAATAAAAGATACACAATGCGTGTTTTCATGCGGATAATTGATTGTGCCATTACCGCAACAAATTTTGTGCCAAAGACATAGAACACTTCCAAAAATCACACTTATGCTGCTTTCGCACGCAACTACCTTCACCTCCCGACTATACTCCTACTACTCACTCCCTACTCACTCCCTACTCACTCCCTACTCACTCCCTATTCTCCTCCTACTCTCCTCCTTTAATACACTTGTTATGTGCACTTTCAGCACACAAACACGATAGATATACGATAGATACACGATAGATACACGATAGATACACGATAGATACACGTTAGATAAACGATACATTCTGCGGACTTCATAATGGTTTCTTGCGTATTTAATAAGACCATTCTCTACTCATTTTTTCTATTATGATAAATTTTGATATTAGAATTGTCACCCATTTTGACAGTTCATAAAAATTCCGTAAATTTGCGGCGCATTATATGGATATTCTGCATCCCGATTCATAAACCAATGAAAGACGTTTCCGCCACATACTACATTGCCCGGCATCTCTATTTCAGTCAGGACAAAGAACGCCGCATGTCACGACCGGCAGTGGTAGTGGCACAGGCGGGAATGATTATCGGTATAGTGGTAATGCTGCTCACGCTTTTTATCGTCATCGGTTTCAAACGTGAGGTAAGAGAAAAAGTGATTGGTTTCGGCTCACATATTCAGGTGCTGAACTACGACAACAACTCCACTTACGAGACGCGTCCCATCACGGTTAACGACGACTTGCTTCAACTGCTCAATAGCACGCCCGGAGTAAAGTCGGCATCAGTATTTGCCACCAAACCCGGCATCATTCGCACGGAAAAAACATTTATACCCATCATTCTGAAAGGATGCCGCCTACCTTCCCTCGACAACTCGCCATGGTCGTTCTTTCAGCAGAATCTGCAAACCGGTCACTTGCCCGAGTCAACACAAGACATCCTCATCTCACAGGCGATGGCAGACCGTCTGGAACTGAAATGCGACACCGACCTGACATGCTTCTTTGTAGAAGAGAAAATGCGGGTCAGAAAGTTTCATGTTTGCGGCATCTATCAAACTGGCTTTGAAGACAACGACGAACTCTTCATAGTGGGCGACATCCGCCAAGTGCAGCAACTAAGCGGTTGGCAACCGGAGAAAGTGTCGGGCATAGAAGTGCGTATCAATGATTTCAGCGATATCGATGCCATGACCAACCGCGTATGGGCGTTGACTGCCAATCGTCCGGATGCCGACGGCAACTTCCTGCAAACCATGAGCATTGTGCAACTATATCCCGCCATTTTCTCATGGCTTGACCTGCTCGATATGAATGCCATTGTCATTATCCTGCTCATGTTGGCTGTGAGCGGTTTCAGTATTATCTCAGGACTGCTCATTCTCATTTTGGACAACATACAGTTTATCGGAACAATGAAAGCATTGGGGGCTTCCAACCGATATCTGAGACAAATCTTCCTATGGGAAGCGGTACTGCTGGTCGGCAAGAGCCTGCTGTGGGGTAACCTGATAGCCATTGCTCTCTTTGCACTGCAAGCTTGGGGACATATTATTCCGCTTGACGCTTCCACCTATTATGTCAGTTACGTACCCGTCTATTTCACGTGGTGGGGATGGTTGCTGATGAACATCGGCACACTGCTCGTCAGCCTGCTTATTTTGTTAGCACCCTCTGCCATCGTTACCAAAATATCGCCTGCCAACGTCATGCGATGGGAATAAAAAAATAGACAATGGCATATCCAATGGCATATCCATATTAGAAACAACTATCATGCACTTTCGCACCGAAATATCAACCTCTCCCTCTCTGCAACCTATTGGATATAACGACCGGTTGTTGCTCATCGGCAGTTGTTTTTCCGAGCATATAACCGGCAAACTGCAAGAGGCTTTGTTCCGCGTTGAAAGCAACCCCTTCGGAATTCTCTATAACCCCCGCTCCATTGCCGACTGCCTGCAATTGCTCTTGAGCGGGCAGACATCGCTCGGCGAAAATCAAATAATCAGGCATCAGGGGTTGTGGCACTCATGGTTGCATCATGGCAAATTCTCACAATCCGACCGGAAACTGTTTGATGAAAGTATCAGTCGGAGCATTCAACAGGGGCGGCAAGCACTGCAAGACGCCTCGGTGCTGATCATCACTTTCGGTACGGCGTGGATATACACCTACCAAGGAAAAACGGTAAGCAATTGCCATAAAATGCCTGCCAATCTTTTCGAACGCAAGAAAATGAGCGTGGAAGAAATAGTGCAACTTTGGCAACCGCTGACAGACAAGTTGCAAAGCCAAGGGAAACGAGTCATCTTCACGGTCTCACCCATTCGCCACATAAAAGACGGTTTGCATGAAAATCAACTAAGTAAATCCACTCTTTTGCTGGCGATAGAGCAACTCAAGGCTGCCGAATACTTCCCCTCCTACGAAATTATGATGGATGACTTGCGTGACTATCGTTTTTATGCGGATGACATGCTTCATCCCTCTCCTGTGGCTGTTGATTACATCTGGGAGCATTTCTGCAACACTTATTTCACTTCAGATACACAGCAGCAGATGCGACCGTTGCAGCAACTCTACAAGGACTTCGCACACAAACCGTTGCACACCGACAGCGACGAATGGCTGCGATTCACCGCTGACCGCGAACGGAGATTGAAAGAAACAAGCACTCAATATCCGTGGATAAAGCAGAAATTTGAAGATTTGAAGATTTGAAGATTTGAAAACACATTTTTCACTTTTCATTATTCATTATTTTATCGTATCTTTGCACCCTGATTGATGCAATAACCGGATCACGAATAACATTAACTAAAATATCATATCATCATGAAACACATGAAACTTCGACTTATCGTCATGAACCTCCTCGAATATGCGGTTTGGGGAGCTTACTTAACCTGTATGGGTCGCTATCTTGCCAACATCGGTTTAGGCTCCAACATCGGTATATTCTATTCCATTCAAGGTATCGTTTCCCTCTTTATGCCCGCACTGATGGGTATTGTAGCCGACCGATGGATACCCGCTCAGAAACTGCTTTCCCTTTGTCATGCTTTAGCAGGCGCCTTTATGATTTCTGCAGGTGTTTACGGTCTCATGGCAGGCAGTGAAGTGCAATTCGGCTTGCTATTTACACTCTACACCTTCTCCGTTGCTTTCTTTATGCCGACCATCGCACTCAGCAACTCCGTTGCCTATATCTCGCTGGGAAAGGCAGGATTGGACACCGTAAAAGACTTCCCGCCTATCCGCGTATTCGGAACAGTGGGCTTTATCGCCACCATGTGGTGTGTTGACCTGCTCGGTTTCCAAACCACCGCTTGGCAATTCATCGTCAGCGGCGGACTGAGCATCATCCTCGCTCTCTATTCGCTCACTCTGCCGGAATGCGAAACAAAGAAAGATGTTCAACCCAAGAGTTGGGTGGAAGCCATGGGACTGCAGGCGTTCTCGCTCTTTAAGCAGAAAAAAATGGCTATATTCTTCATCTTCTCCATGCTGTTGGGTGTCAGTCTGCAAATAACCAACGGCTTTGCCAACCCGTTCCTCGGCAGTTTCGAGGCGTTCCCTGAATTTGCCGACACTTTCGGGGTGCAACACAGCAATATTCTGATTTCTATCTCACAAATATGCGAAGCCTTGTGTATCCTGCTTATTCCTTTCTTCCTGAAGAAATTCGGTATCAAGAATGTGATGCTCATGGCTATGTTTGCATGGGTGCTTCGTTTCGGACTCTTCGGCGCCGGCGATCCGGGCTCGGGCGTATGGATGTTCGTTCTCAGTTGCATCGTATATGGCTTCGCTTTCGACTTCTTCAATATCAGCGGCTCACTCTTTGTTGACCAGGAAACCGACCCCGCACTGCGTTCATCTGCACAAGGACTATTTATGATGATGACCAACGGGTTTGGCGCCACTATCGGAACATTGGCAGCACAAGCCATTGTCAATTGGCAAGTATATAACCTTCCGGAAACAGCTACTCCCCTTGAGGTTTGGGCGGGCTGGCGTACGGCTTGGTTCATCTTTGCAGCCTACGCACTGGTAGTTGCCATCCTCTTCTGGATATTCTTCGACTACAAACACAAACAGACCGCTTCACAACCGGCAGAAAAAGACGCGAAAGCCTAAGAATTCTCCAACCAGAGATTGACATATTACAAACAAATAAGGCATATCCACGTGATATGCCTTATTATTATTTTTGCCTATTATTGCATAAGTAAGAAAAAAGTTGTATCTTTGCACGCTGTTAGGGCAAAAACAGCATAATGCCAAAATAACAACCATATTGACATAACATAAAAAACTAAATAACATTTACTAACAAAACATGGAACAGAAAAAACGCGTTTACACCTTCGGTAACGGTAAAGCTGAAGGTAATGCCCAAATGCGGGAGCAACTGGGCGGCAAAGGTGCCAACTGCGCCGAGATGAACCTCGTAGGTGTTCCCGTTCCTCCGGGATTCACCATCACAACCGATGTCTGCAACGAGTACTACGAAGTTGGACAGGAGAAGATTATGCAACTCCTCAACGACGACGTGATGGCTGCCGTACATCACATCGAGAACCTCATGAACTCTAAGTTCGGGGACCCCAAGAATCCGCTCTTGGTTTCCGTTCGTTCAGGTGCCCGTGCCTCAATGCCCGGTATGATGGACACTATCCTCAACCTCGGCTTGAACGACACCGTGGCAGAAGGTATGGTCGCTAAAACCAACAACCCACACTTCGTTTACGACTCCTATCGCCGCTTCGTGCAAATGTATGGTGACGTCGTTCTCGGTATGAAACCCGTCAACAAAACCGACATCGACCCCTTCGAGAAAATCATCGACGAAGTGAAGGAAATCCGCCACATCAAACTCGACAAAGATCTCAATGTAGATGAACTCAAACTCCTCGTTGCCCGCTTCAAAACCGCTATCAAAGAGCAAACAGGCAAAGAGTTCCCCAACGACCCGATTGAGCAACTCTGGGGCGCTATCTGCGCTGTGTTCCGCTCATGGATGAACGAGCGCGCTATCCTCTATCGTAAGATGGAAGGCATACCTGACGAATGGGGAACCGCCGTTTCTGTTATGGCAATGGTATTCGGTAACATGGGCGAGACATCCGCTACCGGTGTATGCTTCAGCCGTGACGCCGCTACAGGTGAGAACCTCTTCAATGGTGAGTACCTCGTTAACGCACAAGGTGAAGACGTGGTGGCAGGTATCCGTACCCCGCAACAAATCACTCTCGAAGGTAGCCGCCGCTGGGCAAAACTGCAAGGTATCAGCGAGGAAGAACGTGCTTCGAAATATCCTTCCATGGAAGAAGCAATGCCTGAACTCTACAAAGAACTCAACACTATCCAACAGAAACTCGAGGACCACTATCGTGACATGCAGGATATGGAGTTCACCGTACAAGAAGGCAAACTCTGGTTCCTCCAGACCCGTAACGGCAAACGCACCGGTACTGCCATGGTGAAGATTGCAATGGACCTCGTTCGCGAAGGTGTCATTTCCGAGAAAGAGGCTATCATGCGTTGCGAACCACAGAAACTCGATGAGCTGCTCCACCCTGTCTTCGACAAGGACGCACTGAAGAAAGCCAAAGTCATCACACAAGGTCTGCCCGCTTCTCCGGGTGCTGCCTGCGGACAAATCGTCTTCCATGCTGACGATGCACAAGAGTGGCATCAGAATGGTCATAAGGTCATCATGGTTCGTATCGAGACCTCTCCCGAAGACCTTGCCGGTATGTCGGCTGCCGAAGGTATCCTCACCGCTCGTGGCGGTATGACCTCTCACGCTGCTGTAGTGGCTCGTGGTATGGGTAAATGCTGCGTATCAGGTGCAGGCGCTATCATCGTTGACTACAAAGCCAAAACCGTTACTATCGAGGGCGTTACCTACAAAGAAGGCGACTATATTTCGCTCAACGGCTCGACCGGACAAGTTTATGCAGGTGAGATTCCTACCAAGGCTGCCGAACTCTCAGGCGACTTCAAAGCCCTCATGGATCTTTGCGACAAATATACCAAACTGCAAGTTCGTACCAATGCCGACACGCCGCATGACGCTCGCGTAGCACGTGCTTTCGGTGCTAAAGGTATAGGTCTGACACGTACAGAGCACATGTTCTTCGACGACAAGAAGATTATCGCTATGCGCGAGATGATTCTTGCTAAAGATGCTGAAGGCCGTGAAAAAGCACTTGCTAAACTCCTGCCTTATCAGAAAGCCGACTTCAAGGGTATCCTCGACGCTATGGATGGTTGCCCCGTTAACATCCGTCTGCTTGACCCGCCATTGCACGAGTTCGTTCCTCATGATCTGAAAGGTCAGGAGCAGATGGCTGCTGAAATGGGTGTTACCGTTCAAGAGATACAACAACGTGTTGCTTCGCTTGCAGAGAACAACCCGATGCTTGGTCACCGTGGCTGCCGTCTCGGTATCACCTTCCCCGAAATCACCGCAATGCAGACCCGCGCTATCATGTCGGCTGCATGCGAACTCAAGAAAGAAGGCAAGAACCCCATGCCGGAGATTATGGTGCCGCTGATTGGTATCCTCTATGAGCTCAAACAACAGAAAGAGATTATCCAACGCGTGGCGAAAGAAGTGTTTGCCGAGTATGGCGTAGAGGTTGAGTATGAGGTAGGTACAATGATTGAGATTCCTCGTGCTGCCCTCACTGCCGACCGTATTGCTACCGAGGCTCAGTACTTCTCCTTCGGTACGAACGACCTCACCCAGATGACCTTCGGTTACAGCCGCGACGATATCGCTTCATTCCTGCCTGTATATCTTGAAAAGAAGATTCTGAAAGCCGATCCGTTCCAAGTATTGGATCAGAACGGTGTTGGTCAACTCATCAAGATGGCAGTGGAGAAAGGTCGTGCCGTTCGTCCGGGATTGCGCACCGGTATCTGCGGTGAACACGGTGGAGAGCCGTCCAGCGTCAAGTTCTGTGCCCGCGTGGGTATGAACTACGCTTCTTGCTCACCCTTCCGCGTACCCATCGCCCGTCTGGCAGCTGCTCAGGCAGCCGTTGAGGATGAAATGTAATATTATTGTTTAATTATAGAGACACATCTTATCACGAAATAAGGTGTGTCTCTATTTATAACATATTCCTATAACTATGAGTAGAATGTCAGAAAAGTTGATTCAATCAGTTATCACAATATTCAATTCGCAAATTTGCCCTTATTGTGGCAAAAATATTGATTGCGTTATTGAAGAGTCAAGTAATGAGATTATTTGGGGCATAAAGAGTCGGTGCTGTGAGAAAGGAACAAATTATGTCATGGAACATATCCAAGAAGTCCGTGAACAAGCATTGAGAGAACGTACTAATCAAGTTTTCTGTTCTTATGTAATGTGACATCATTCTCAAAGAACACATTTATATGCAGGCACAAAATTATAGCAGCCCTAAATGGACTGCTGTAGTTTATATATCTTTCATATAAATGAAGTATTTACTCACCAAATGTTATTCCATAAAAGTACCAATCTTTGCCTCCTCCTTGTAAAGATATTTTTCTTACTCCTGCTGGTATCGGACTAAAATATAACGTAGCTTTAATATATTGCTGAGCTCTAAGATTTTGTGCATGTGGAGAAATAAGGATTCCTTTGACATCATCAAGGGCGTAACCGATTCTCCCATCATAAAGATATAAATCTTCAGGCACTGATATTAACGTATCTATAAAAGAATAATTATGAACTTCTATATCTATTTCTGCATATTCTTCACTTGTTCTGATTTTTTTCAATTTTATTGTTTTATTATGATTCTCACTTGTTGTATACACATTAAATTCTTTCGTCTCATAAGTAATTGGAGCCGTTTTCTCAACATCTATGGATGATTTATTATTTGGTTTCTGTTCCTCAACATTAGCAATTTCGTATTCATCAGAGCAATATATTAGGTATACATATTTTTTAGCCAATCTAACTTTATTTGGCAATGATTGATTACTCAATTGGTTTGATGTAGGTAAAATTGGTTTGTCCAAAGATGTTTCAATTAAATTTTTAAGATAAGTAGACTTAATCGCATATCCAACATTCTCAGCCCCTTTATGTTTAGCACAAACAATACCTATTACATTTCCATTATTATCAAATAAAGGTCCTCCACTATTACCCGGTTGTATAGGAGCTGTGGTTTGATATAGAGATTTGTCTCCTTGAAAACCAGATCGCGAACTTATAACACCTGTAGTTAACTTTACCTCGTCGCCCATTGTTTGAGTAAGAGGATAGCCTAATATAAAGACCGACTCCCCCACTTCTGCCAATTGAGTTTTTATACTATACGGTATATTACTAAATCCTTTAAATTTCTTATCTTCAATTTTAAGTAGAGCGATATCATTATAGGTATCAACTGCGACAATTATAGCTCTATATGCTTTATACATTTCTCCATTTACCCCCACGATTCTAATAATCCGTGCTCCTTCTACTACATGATAGTTTGTGACAACATAGCCCTTATTAAGAGCAAATCCACTCCCCGACCACTCAGAAGATAGTGCTTCTAATTGAGCAAAAACAAAGTTTTGTGTTAACAACACAATAAAAGACAATAAGATTCTTTTCATATTAAGTACAAATTAAAAGCGCAGACGATTTTTATCTACGCTCTGAGGTTCTGGAATAACCGCTAAAATTAGATAAATCTCGTCCACGCAAGTGGACGTTTACAGATTTATTCTTGATTTTAGCAACTACTTTAATTTTCCAGATTTCAGAGCCGCCAGAATAAATAGCAAACGCTATGTTTATGTTATATTATTTCATTTGTGGCTACGCCACACGCATATATATTATATATTTTCTTACTAATTATGTATATATGTTGTTAATTTTTATGCAGATACAGATTCACTCTCATCTGTTTCTTCGCTATTGTCATTATTTTTTCCTACAGAAGAGAATATATATTTCTGCATTGTGCTATTATTTTCTTTAATCATTTCGAAAGAAGTATTAAGCATTGTATTAAATAGTTTATTTAACACATTTGTTTGCTCATCAATTTTTTGAGCTGTCTCTGATATTTCCTTATTTGACTTATTACTCAAAATGTAAAACAAAATGGATAGGGCAATTGCAATAATTGATAATACTAATGATGCAATAGAGGCAATAAATGCAGACCATTGCATCACATCCAATGTATTATTTGCCATTCATCAATCAGACGCGGTGTCGCTCCCTCAAGCAAGGCAGAAGCACTAAGGGCTATCATTCGCTCGCTCTGATTAAAGACATCCGAATCACCAAGGTCTAACACACTCTTGGCAATCTGTTTGGCGGTAGTGGTTTTTCCACACCATTTGGGGCCTTCGATAAGAATGGCTCCCTTGCTCTGTAATTTGTGCTCTAACAAGGCATCTGCGATACGTTGTTTGTAAGCCATAACAATCTACTTGTTAAAAAACGCAGCAAAGGTACTAAAAAATAAATGAATTATGCAAATAATTTTTGCACTTTTCCGAAGATTGTTTGTATTTTGTTCCGAAAGTTGAGGATGTTTTATTCCGAAGATTGTGGTTTATTTATTCCGAAATCTGTGGTTTCCTCTTGTTTGTATTGCCGATTATTAAGATTCCGCCCCACTCTATTGGCGTACTTGCTGCGTTCGAGACACGTACGGCACACCTACCCGACGATAGAACCCAGATAATCGCCTCTTTTTGTCCCTCAAAAGTTTCCGATTATTAAAATTCAGGCATGTTGTTCACCTCGTCAAATCGAAGCCGTCAATCAGCCTTTCTCAA
>ERZ842401.2110-NODE-2110-length-27073-cov-21.807795_pt1 | contig 27073 bp, 8 predicted proteins | sample MGYA00521270_ERZ842401 | MGnify/ENA primary metagenome ERZ842401 (study PRJEB31892, sample SAMEA3878208) | bioreactor metagenome | biome: Moose rumen | place: Sweden | collected 2011-10 | study: EMG produced TPA metagenomics assembly of the PRJEB12797 data set... | reverse complement strand
CAGCGTTGAAGCGTATCTTCGAGGCAAAGGTCTCTGCTTCGCCTTCGTATGACACCTCTTCGTTCAGCAGTTCCACAGTGCCCTCAACGGCAATGCCATTCTGCATTACAATGATGTTCTCCGTGGTCAGCAGTTCTGGCATCATATACTTGTCGAACTCCACCTCCACGGCATCCTCGTAGGCACGGGCGGCTTTTACCTCCGGCTGTCGGTTCTGCTTCATGGCAATGTTGATGTCAAGCTGTGGCGGTGGCACAGGCAACCACTCTGAGTAGGTGGTCTCATAGCCTTCTTTCTCGAACTTCACCTGCCAGAGGCCCTGAGGGACATCCCAACGATAGAAGCCATTCTCATCGGTAAAGAGTGGGTTTTCCTGTGCATACTCTTCGGCATTCCATTTGACGATGTTTTCATGAAGGTCGCCGTACATATCTTCTATATCTTCTTTGTAGTAAATAGTTGCTGTGACACCTTCAACACGGTTAGTCATAATACCCTCATATACATATCCAGATGGGTCTATGCCAAATTTTTTGTCATTATTATTAGACTTATGATCACCTCCATTGTCATTCTTTGGCTTAGGCGGTGTAGGATTTGTAGGCTTCGGAGGCTTAGTTGGTTCTGGCTCAGGATCAGGACAATTCCTACAGCTTTCATCTCTTCCAAGAGCAATCGCTTGAGAACGAAACCTTGCACGTTCTTTAGCAAATTCTTTGTTAGACCAATCATTTACCTTCCATTTACCAACAGCGAGTGCAATACTTCCCGCTGTTACAATCAACGATTGACCTCCTGTTACAGGTGCTGCAGCGGCAGAATTTATAACCGTATGCAACAAAATCATATCACCAACAATATTTGCGAGGTCCTTTGCCGCACATCTTAATCCCGCATTAAGAATTGCTTTTTGCAAAGAGGTGGTACGTTCTGGATTGCATCCACAATAAGGAACATCAAACCACAAATCAATATACTCTCGTAAATTGTTACCCATTGTATATGCATTACATAATGCACTAACACCTAAGGTTATCTTTGATATTGCAGGTTCAAGGTTCTTAAGTGTCGTATTCAAAAGACGCTTTTCTTGGCCTAATCTGCAATTCTCTTGTATTAGTTTCTCGACTTTCTCTGTGATTTTTGCCACTTGGTCTTCTGGCATATCTGTTGTTATTGATTGCCGCAACGCCTGATAGGTATCCCGATTAGTGGCTATCTGAGCGTCAATACCCCAAATTTTGTTTTTGAAGAAGTCTGGAACCTTGGAAATAACCGTGTTTATATTCCCTACCAAATTTACGAAATCCGATACCTTCCCTTCAAATAATACTATCTGGTCTATCAAGATTTGTATATCATTTGAATTCGAGCTTGAGGCCCGTCTTACTCGACTTAGATTGTCTTTGTATTTGTAGGAAAGGGTTTTATATGTGTTCGTATTGAAATCTACAACCACATACTTGTTATCAGTTACTAACTCATATACATCGGTATAGTCATCCATCTCGATTTTTTTAAATCCGAGTTCGACTAATTCCTCTGGCGTAATATTTCCAACCTCCTCAGTTAACAGAGAACCATCTATGCCAAAAGTAGACAAGTCAATAGTTCCGTATTCTGTCTGGTGTAAGAATTGCTTCCACCCATTATTGAGGTTATCTTCACTAATAAGCTCATTAGATTGTGTTATTAACAAGTCTGCATAACTTAAAAGATCATCAAGCGACCGCCCGTTTGTAGTAGAGGGCGAACTACTAACAGAAGATCCAAATAATGAGGTAAAAGCTTCCTCAAACTCTTCGGTAGATAGATTTGAAGCAGATGCGATCAAATTATCAACTTCATTTCCAATGCTCTCAACCTCTTGTTTGTAATTATAGTAATCAAATTTAGCTTCGGTTAAAGCTTGGCGACTTACAGGGCCATAAGACAACAAATCAAAGTCCACACTCACATTCACGGGCAAATCTCCATCATACATATTACCGAACTCACCAGCAGCGACCCATTTGTCTTGCTTCGTATCATAAATTGCTTCAAGCGGATGCCAGCCACTCTTTGCCGTTTTGACGTACAGAATAACGTTTGATACTTTTGTCGTATCGTTATTTGTAAAGTCAATGGTAAATGTGAATTTCTTGTTATATATGTAATAAATGTAGTTTTCCTCTTTATTGGAAGGATTCAGGAAGTCAAATGTCAATTCGTATGTCTTGTGCAATTCAGGGTTGTCGTGGTACATTTTCACAACCGAAACTTGAATAGCGTTCATGTCATAAACACATGACACATTTTCAGAAGTAAGTTCTATACCCTGCTTAGTCGTTACCTTTGCATATATCTGGTGACGTGACAAGTTATATGGTTCATGCAGTTCGCATGTTGTTGCCCAAGTGCCATTAGCCATTGAAGTGGTCTGTCCTATCAATACATCATTGTCGTAAATCTCAACGCTTGATGTTCCGATAGCTGTGCCGCTAACAGGAATGTTAGTCTTTGCCACTGTTGACGGAACTGAGATAGACAAATCCTTTGCCGTATAGTTGGCCGAGCCGATGGGCTGTGTTACCGTCTCTCCATTCAGGTCGAACTGAGCGAAGGCACTGGGGGCATACTCACCGCCGAGCGTGGGGATGATGCAGAAGCGCACACGGTCGGTGTAGCGGGCCATAGGGATGGTAATCTGATTACCATTAATCGTATAACTGCTGGTGCTGTTGCCCACCATGACGCTGTTCTCTACGAACTCGCACGACTCCGGCAAGTCAACAACCATCTGCACATTGCTGACATTGGTAGCGTAGGCTGGTTTGAAGTCAATGCGACCTGTCAGGGTGAGGTAGTTACCTGCTACGATGCTTGGCTTGTTCACCGTGAACGATGTGTTGTCGCCAGTGTAGTAGAGCTTGCTTTCATCGAGAGTTGGTACTTCATCAATACTTATCTGACTAACGGCTCCACTTTTTACCTCTACTGCATTCAACACATAGTCTGTTCCCTCTACAAGTCCTGTCTGTGGCAATTGCGAGAGATCGTAGATGGTGTTGAATAGACGGCTGTTGCCCATCGATACCAACGTATAATTACCATCTGCAAGGTCGTTGATAGTCAGCGATGCATTGGAGTAGTCGTATGTCTTTACCAACTTACCTGCACTGTCGTAGAGCGACCCAACTACGGTAGCATTGCCTGTTGTGGTAAACGAGGACTGAATCTTTCCCAATTCCACAACGGCAAACGTAGTCTCTGCCTTCTGCTCTGCAATCGTGGCTGTTGCCGTAACAGGCATAAAGGCATTGGTGCGGCTTGTGGCTGTCAGACGTAACACGTCGCCATCGGCAATCTCTTCCAATAACACAATCTGAGGGTACTGCACGTTATACTGGCTAACGGCCTTATTCTTGGTGACATTGAACAACTCGTAGCTCACGTTCTGATAGTCGCTGTACCAATTCTGAGTATCTCCCTCACATGGCGTGTAGGTGAAGCCCAAAGTGATAGTGGCACCCGTGATAGTTTTCAGCAACACTTCAGGCAAAGTGACTTCTCCGACTCCTGTCAACAGAGAATCACAATTGATGGCCTGGCTGACATAATCGGAAGCGGCAAACGCTATGGACGTAGGCACGTTGGCGATGTCAAGCGTGAACAAACCATTGCCATCGGTCTTGGTGTTGAGCGTCTTGCTATACTTTCCGCCAAACGTCTGTGATGCGCTGATAACGGCTCCACTGAGCGCAAGCCCTGTGGAGGCATCCTTCACCTTACCAGAAATTTTCACCTGTGGGATAGCGTTAAGCTGACAAGTGATTCTGTTATCGCCATCAGTAAGAACATAATCCACTGGCTGCGGCGTATTATATGCCATTGCCAACTCCTGTGACAGGACAATGCGATAAGTAGTTTGATAACCTGTGGGAAGACCCGTTAGCGATACACCTTGTGCCACATAGTTGCCTTGGGCATCCGTCCATGTCACCTGTGTCTGAGTCGTTACATCCTGACCATCAGAAGTAAGCACAGACAGGACAACCGACTGCGGCTTTGACAAAGAACTGAATGTAACGCTGACATCCTCGTCCTTTACCTCCACATTGTCAATCTGTCCGAAGATGTCGCCCCGCTCGTTGCGCAGCGTGACATTCCATGAAGTGTTGCGGATGATGTTGGCAAAGGTATACGTCTGGCGGTCGGTCATCACATAGTGCATACGCTGGCCGCTCTTGGTGTTTGTAAGTTCCAGCCACATCTGCGTATAGTCAGTTGCATTTGTCCCTTCTGGCAGAGAGATGGAAATGCTGCGAATATCTTCTTGGATAGGCAGCAAAGTGAACTTACTCCACGCTTCCACATCCTGATATTGAGCGATGGCTGCTGCGGGAACATAGACAACCAGCCCTTCAGGTACGCCTTGGAATACATTGCTTTCAAGCGTTGGCGGTGTCATGGCATAGATGGTAAGCGATGACAGCTTGGTACACTCCGCAAAGGCACGGTAGCCTATTTTCTCTATCGTTGCAGGGAGATAGACCGTTTCAAGATTCGTGTAGTCAAAAGCGTATGATGGAACTTCCGTAACACCTGTGACGCGGCTCAAATCAAGCAGCGAGCAATTTGGGTAGTTGTTGGCAATGCCAAAGTCATTGCTGGTGATTCGTCCTGCTACGATTATCATCTGCACATCATTACTGCTACTCCCACTAATCACAGAAGAAATTGCACTTGAAAGGTAGCCAGGTGAGAAGTCATCAACAATAACCTCGCCAGTCTGCTTGTCCCAATGGTTGCGGTTAGGATTGGCTGGGCTTGCAGGGTTATATTCAAAAACTCCGACCATCTGCACATTGTGCGATGGCATGACGAAATCCTTGTTAGGATTGGTTGACAAGATAGAATCGCCTATCATCCAATGTCTGAACACGAAATCCGTATTTGCATAGGCCCGTAGAGAGTTGTTGCTTCCTACAGCCAACCGCTCATTGCTGATATTGAAGCTTCCGCTGTTCATCGGCGTGGCCGTCAAGGACAGCTGATACTTCAGAGCCTGTTCCTGTGGATCTGATGGATTGGACGGACGATAGGTGAACACACCCGTAATGTCAACATTGTGCGACGGCATTGTATAGTCGTAGGAAGCTGACTTGGAAAGCGTGTCACCTTCGCACAGCCATGCTACGAAAGCGAAGTCTGTGTTTGGATAGGCACGAAGATTATACCGTTCACCAACAGATACTTTTGTACTTGTAGTATTGAAACTTCCACCTTCTGAGGGTGTGGCTTTCATGGTGAGCGTATATTTCTGTGCCACCACATTCGGGTCAGAGGGATTCGATGGGCTATAGGTAAACACACCTATAATTTCCACATCGTGGTATGGCATTGTGTAGGTGTACGACGAAGACTTGGACAGTGTGTCGCCATTACACAGCCACGCGACAAAGGCAAAGTCCGTACTTGGATATGCCCGCAAGTTGTATGTCTTGCCACCTGCGAGGTTAGTGCTGGTGGTGTTGAAGCTACCGCCATTTGACGGCGTAGCTTTCAGCGTCAGCGTATATTCCTGTGTGGGATTTCCCGGGTCAGAGGGATTGGTGGGATTATAGTCCCCACCAATCTGAGCCCAGGAGCACAAATGCATGAGTAACAGGAATATCGCAAGGGATATTCTGCTTTTCATTACTTCACAACAATTTTACGTTTTACATCTTTGCTATTGATAACATAAATACCTTTAGCGAGGTTTGCAGTAGTGCCAGCGTTGTAGTTTCCTACCAAACGGCCATCAATTGTATAGACAGCGTATGGGCTGTTGGCGGAAATCGCCCCATTTCCTACATTGATAGTGCTAATGCCAGTAGCTTCAACAAACACGATGCTGAAGCGGCTGTCATTGTAGCCAGCTTTTGCTGTAAAGTGATATTCACCAGACAGGGCAATCTCAGTATTTGTCTCGTTGTCTATCAGAACAAGAGATTCTTGCTCTGCCGTATTTAGCGACAGCGTGAAATCACCATCAGCAGGGGTATAGAAGCCAAGGTTGATAACTCCGTCTGACATAGGACGTTCATTGATAGCATACTTTACGCCATCTTCAACCGTATAAACGAGCATTGCTGCATTGTCATCAGCAATAAACTTAGAGGCATCTTTGTCAAGTTCGTATGCAAGGGATGCATTGCCGTTGACGACAAAACGTGTATGGTCTTCAACTGTTCCATTGCTCATGAGAACATTGAAAATCTTTCTATGCGAATTGGCTGCAACACGTCTTCTTGCATTTGCCTGCAAGTTCTGAACCGTGGCATTCTTTTGGCGACCTTCTTTGTCGAATGTGATAGATGCTTGGTCAACGGGACGCTGCACGAAGAACGACTGTGCGGGATGAAGGATGTAAGAATCATCCACAGGTGAGTAAGCATCATAACGCTGGTAGTATCTGTTCCAAACGGTGATTGGAGCCGTGAAGTCCATGCGGCGAGTGTCATAATAGCAAGGATAGGGGTTACCAATCAGATTCCAAGAACGGTTATGCTCGAACTCACTCAGGTATTCGCCAAGGGGCATCACTACGCTTTCCTTCTCAAACACTTTGTTCTTGTTGGTGTTGTTGATGGCGGGGAATGTAAAGTCTGCATTCTGCTTGTTGCATCTGAGGATGTAGCCCTCATATGCATTCATCGTGTCATCTGCCGTGAGGTTAACCCAAGTGTTTCCTGTCTGCGATGCACGATTCTGTCCAGAATATTTGCGGATGGCGAACTGGGTGCCGTCAGTATAAGTAATGTCGGAAATCTTTACGTCGTAAGGCAGAGAAATGAAATACCATGTGTTGGTGTCATAAACTCTCAATGTTGTCTGCACGTTATCGGAACGCATGGTGCCATTTGGGATGAGAGAAGTAAAATGAGCTTCGTAGGAATATTGATTGCTACTGTTGCTTCGTCCCATGTAATGATATTGTTTGTAGTTGTGCATTGAGAGGGTTGAACTGCCATTATAATCCAAAGCACCACAATAGTATTGAGAGGAACCGTTGCGGTTCTGCTGAATCCAGTTAAGCGTCATGTCGCAATCAGTAGTAAATTGTGAAGCATCGTCGATAGTTGCATAATCGTAGATGTGTATGTTTGAGGTCTTGTCTTCCATTGGGAGAATAGTATAGAAGGTTTTCCAACCACTTTCTGCACGATACTTGTCAATTGACATGGTGGGAACAAATAGCTTTACGTCGGTCTTATCACATCCATCCAATATGGAAGAATTGTTGTTGTGCGTTGGCGGGATTACAGCACGGCTTATGACTTTCTTTATGCCATAGCAGTTTCCGAATGCCCGAGAATACATGCTACGCAATGTGCTTGGTAAATCAATTTCTGTTAGGGCATTGCAGCCATAGAATGGTTCGCTATCAAAGCTTTGAAGACCTTCCGCAAAAGTTACTTCAGCAAGTTGCTTACAATTGTAGAAAGCGCGGTCACTTATTGATTTAACTCCAGGAAGATTTACCGAAGTCAAACCAGACTCTCTAAATGATTCATAACCAATTTTAGTTACAGAGGAAGGAATAGTAATCGTTTTAAGAGCACTACAATATTGGAAGCAATAATTGCTGATTTCTGTAATAGAGGAAGGGATTTCGATACTTGTCAAATTGCTGCGGTAGAAAGCATAATCAGCCATTGATGTAAGACCTTCCGGCAAGGTGATTTGAGAAGCCCCAAGTCTGGAGAATGCGCCATAGCCAAGAGAATTCACTTTTGGCATCGTTATACTTTTCAAACGATAGCATTCTGCAAAGGCGTATTCGCCAATACTATTCACCTCGGGAAGAATCAATTCTTCAAGGATATTGAAGCCGTATCGACTGCTACCTGTTCCACTCGCTCCATCGAACTGATTAGGAATGTTGGTAATAACGGCGCGAGACAAATCAAGTTTAGTCAGTTGCTTCATGCGCTTGAACACGTTAAGGTCATCTGTGTTCAAATCACCAACAACCGTTAGTTCGTTAACCTTATACCAGTTGTCTGTTTGCTGTAAAAGTAACTGGGCAAACTCGCCAGCCTTAGTCATGTTGATTGTAATTCTTAAAGGCTCAGTTCCCTCTGCATTGATAAGAACATAGTAGCTCCAACTCGTATTGCCAAAATATGAAGCCAAAGTTGATTCTGGAACAAGCACCTTCGTCAAGTTAGAGAGTTGGCCGCTATTCAAAGAACTAATATAGTTGTTCGTATGCAGTACCTTTACAGAAGTTGGGAGATAGTTTATGTAGGTAATAGTTGCAGGTAGAGTTAAAGATGTTACACTCTGTGCATTGTCAAAATCACAGCGGTTGTAGCCTACATAATTAACAGCATAGCGAGTAGATGAATAATAGATGCTGTCAGGAATTGTAACATCTCCTTTCTGAGAGATTGCTCCGCACAGATAAACGGTCGAACCAGAACGTCTGAACCCAAGCACTGTACCATCATCAAATGTGGCCGTCAAATTCGCATCAGCGATACCCGATGATGAGTTAGATACTACGTCCACTGTGGACGCTTTGCTTTCTACTGGCACTGCCGAGAGTGTTGCTCCCAGAAACCCTAATGCCAAAAGGGAATAAATCTTTTTCATGTTAGTTTAATTTTAAGTTGTTATTGTATTTTTAATTAATGTTCATCTCTATATTTACGAAAAGTGCGCAGAACGAATCTACGCATCAGCGAGGCCTTGCACTGCCCAATCGAACCATAGAAACGTCTGCGCACTATGGCGCGACGCTCACATGTTCGATTTTGTTTGGCTCGTTTATCTCCGAGGTGCAAGTTCGCTGATGTAAGAGCCAATATGTCATTATATGTCGCCATTGGGCATAATACGCCCTTTGGCAAATATGGGGCAAAAGTAATGAAAAAAAGTCAAACAAATGCAAAACACTTCGATTTTCTTTGATTAATTTGCACTTTTTGCCGAATTTGTACATGAAATGCTGTCAGAAATGCAAAAATTGGAACAAAAGATATGGTTGAGCACCCTAAAAGCCTGTGTTCGGATAACTCCACGGATTCATTTGTACACAGACAATTTTGAACACATTGCCCCATTGTTTTAATTTCTCAGGCAGCCAATAGGTACAACGAACACACCATCTTCCTTTCGTTGATAGGCAAAATCGCCGGTAGCCGTAAGTACCATGAGGAATGAAGGCTTTTTCATCTTTGTCGTGTCTATCTTATCGGCAAGAGTTTTCAATGCGGATGCACCGTCGTTGATGAGTTCATCACCACCGAGTTTAATCTCTATCAACCCATATTGTCCATTTCGTAAATGAAGCACGGTGTCACATTCTAACCCTGTCTTGTCTCTGTAATGATATACCTCGCCGTCCAAAGCATCGGCATATACACGTAAGTCTCTTACACATAGGGTCTCAAAAAACAACCCCATTGTATTAAGGTCATTTATTAAATCCTGAGGCCCGAGTCCGAGTGCTGCCGTAGCTATTGACGGATCTACATAATAGCGCGTGTCGCTTGTACGAATAGCTGTCTTCGAGCGCAGATTGGGATTCCATGCATGCATGTCTTCTATGACAAAAATCTTTCTCAGTGCTTTTAAGTAACTGTTTACGGTGTCCTCGTCGAGGGTACTGCTGTCATTGGCAAGCATGTCTTCTCTTATTACTGCAAGAGCTGTTTGGCTACCTTGCTGACGTGCATATGAACGCATTAACCGCTTGACTCTTTCAGGATCACGCTGAACACCATCAACTTTCGAAGCATCTACATTTGCCACGGCATCAAAGTATTCCAACGCCCTGTCAAGGGCAATGTCCTCACTTTGCAAAGTGGCTTTGGGCCAACCTCCCCGGCATATAAGATAAGCAATGCGTGAAAGGTCAAGGCTGTTTTCGCTGTAAAGGCCCTCTGTCTCACCCCTGAATAATGCGGCAAGGCTTATCTCACCATTCGATTCTCCTGATTCAAACAGACTCATTGGGCGCATTGTCAATCTTGCAATTCGCCCTGTTCCTGAATGGACTATTTCGTTTTTGTCGTCCTTGTTCGCTTCTGGGGGTACAGATGAACCTGTCAGCATATAAAAGCCGTCACCCTCACGGTGGTCTACATCATATCGTATTGCATCCCAGAACTTGGGAGCTACTTGCCACTCGTCAATAAGTCTTGGCGTTTCACCTTCAAGCAACTTCTTTATATTGATGTCTGCCAATCGAAGGTATTGGCTTTTGTGTTCTGGGTCTGACATGTATAGCGTACTCTTTGCCTGTTGTTCACAGGTTGTTGTCTTACCACACCACTTTGGTCCTTCCATAAGTACAGCCCCACATCCTTTAAGCTTACGTTCAAGCAACTTGTCGAGAATTCTTTTCTTGTACATTGTAACGTTCATTTTTATAGAAATCTGCTGCAAAGATACGATTTTTTATTTATATTCGGTAATTTGGCCGAATATTTTTCGGTAATTTGGATTGTTTTCTATTCGGTAATTTGGCTTTATGTTACTTGGTAATATGAATTTTGCCGAAATTCTCAACCATCTGAATCCGAAATACGCCGAAATTCTCAAAGGAAAAACTATTCTAACAATCTCCGTTCATTAGATGAACGGTATTCACTTCCTTCTCCATTACCACATCAGCATAAATCTCAGTTGTGTGGATGATTGCGTAACGCAGTTATAAAACATTCTTTGAAATGTTACTTATCTGTTACTCATAAATATAATAATTATTGTAAATTACTATGTTACAATATATTTGATATTTATATTAGATAATAGCCTAATTCCCCAACCGTCTATCGACGCTTGGGAGACAGACCAGATAAAATAGCAAGCAGTGCCGGTTAAAATGACTTAGAAAGCTCTCCGAAAGGCTGTCACCAATATGACAGACAACTGAAAAAACTGACGCGCAGAAGAGGCTTGCCTCTGTCCACTCAATTGTAGGGAGGGGCAGCCTAATACCCAATCATGATTTTTCATGATTGGAGTGTGCCACTTCAAGGCGAGCCTATTGTGAATTTTCTATGGCGAATTCCACAAACTTGTGTAAAGGTATGAGCATCCCCAAAGAAGTGATAAAGAACTAACTCATAGCATCAACTATTCGTGGTGGCATCAGTGTTGGTGGTGGTTACGGCAATGCACTCATCAAATGGAATGGAAGGAAGACATAAAATGGCAAGAGTATTTGTTGATTCACAATTGAATCATATTAGTGCTAAATAGCGTAAAAATGCATCTGTGACTTGTCAAAATCCGTCTTTTCCTAAAAAATACATAAATAATTGCAGATTATTGTTCATAAATGTATCGCTCTGAAATTATTTCATTATCTTTGTGGTCAAAATATGACAAATCATTTAATGAACAACCGATGGGGGGGTAGAAAAGATATATGGCAACAAACAAAATAACAATCTCCGAAATAATTGCTCTTAAAGGTGGAACGATAGAAGAATTATGTCTTTATGCACAAAGCAAAGGCATAATCCTCCCTAACGACCCTGAGTATGTTTTGACTCCATCTCAATTGATTTCAATAGATCCCCAACTTGCATTCAACATGAGATATGGAAAATTTATTTCAGAAAACAAGGAAAAACAAAGTGATAGCTCAAAGGAAAAACAGACATTAGTCCTTCCAGAAGTATATCATCTGCCAAATGACAATTTGAGAGTTCCCCAATTAAACGTTTTGGGGAAAATAGATCTTTCTACGTTGAATCAATCATCAGAACCGGAGAGCAAGGTAAAAGATGATAATGGTAAAAGCGCAGAAAAGAAAAAAACACCTAAAAGAGTTATTGGAATCGTCAAGTTCTTTGATACGACCAAAGGATGGGGATTCGTCGTGTCTGGAAATAAAGGCATTAGTGGGAAACCAGAGGATGAAGGTAAATTATTTAGCCTTCATATTACAAGCTCAGAATGGAAAAGCTCTTCATACCCTAGAGATAATGAATGGATTATTCTTACGCCGCGTAAAAATGCGAGAGGATGGAGTGCTCTAAATGCCGAACGTCTTGAATACAATAGGGAAACTCTGCTTTTTGCAATGAAGTACCGAGGTAAGTATGCCAAGATTTCAGGTTCCGACTCCAAGGGTGACCGCTATGATGAAAATATTTTGTGTCGTATTATTAACCAGATGACGCTCACCAGAAGGTCTGGTATTAGTCGCTATAGTTATGGTCCAGCGACTTATGATACAACAAAATTTTCCGGGATAATTGATGCTTTTTGCGAATATATTGCTGAAATGCCAATAGAACGTCAAGAATCAACTATCAAACAATTTTTGGAAGACCCATCTTTAAATAAACTTCTTTTCAAGATCTTTACAGAAGGTGAATACAATTCCGAAGATTCTGCACGTCTTTCTGTACAGCAACTATATAGCAAGATGCTATTGAATCACATTTTCGAATCAGGTAAGTTATCTGATTTGTCTAAACTTCCAGATACATTCGATTACTCTCCACACATTGATAAACTGGCTTCAATTCTGACCAGTGAAGCACTCTCGGAAAATTCGGCTGCTGTTGAGAAATGGCTTAAAGAACATGACGTGTTAGATAAGTTGGTATTGGATAATGAAGATACCAATACGATACCGCTTCGCTTAATATTAATGAAACTAAGCGGAGAAAGCTCGTGGATAGATACATTAAGCGCAAATTGGCTTGATATAAAGGAATTTATTAAGGCTCATACCACTCACGGGTATTCCTATTGTAAATACCTATTTATAAATAAAGACGATGATTATGTAAATAGTCATTCAGTTGTTGATGTTTTAGACGACGAAACCGTAAATCTTTGGTGTCATAATTTTATTGAAGAAGAAAATATTCCAGATAGATTCCTTCGTGTTCTAATGGAACAAAAAGTTGAAGGAAATCTGGATCTATGGGGCAAATATGTTCGAAAAGGCTATGACATAAATCCTTCATTTTCTATTTTAAGGAAAGGATTAAGCAACGAGATTCGAGAGAATGCAGACGGCGTTCGACTTTTCTTGAATATCTGTAATGACAAAAATATCACAGTTACAGATATATTTAAGGAAACAGAATGTCTTAGTGACGAAATGTACCTGGAGTTGTTTGTTACTACAGGCGATTACGAGTACCTTAACTTAATGGAGGATTTTGATGCGAGTTCATCATGGATGTCTTCTCAGTCATCAGAATACGTAGCTACATTCCTTAAACGCTATGGTTCGTTGATAGAAAGTGAAGGACAAATAGAAGATGATACCTATATAAAATCATTAGGCGATGAAACTGTTGTCAATGCAATAGAATCTCTTTCTGAAAACGAACAATATCAATTACTGCGTTTCTTTCCGAAAGATTATGCCACAGAAATTGTATCTGGACATTTTTCCGATTCAAAACTTTTTGATTTGTACATAGGAGAACAATGGGCAGAGTTGAAGAGCAGACTTCCCTATGTTGTGTTTGATATTGAATCCGATGGGGATAGCATTAAGGAGTTCGCTTTCCGTTCAGCAGACTACACTCATTATTATGAAGATGAGGGACAATTGGATTCTTTGATTGAAGAAATCAACTCTAAGGACATTGTTGTTGGTCATAGAATTAAGCAGTGGGACTTAAAGGTGTTGGATGCACAGAAAACTGTAAGCCCCGCATTTGTGTGGGATACACTTGAAATAGAGATTCTTCTTAATCCCTGTAGATATGCTTATTCGCTCCACACGGCACATAATGCCAAGGACGATACAGAATTGACAGATCGTTTGTTCTGGAACCAATTATTCCGTTTGGCGATGGATGAGGAATTATGCGCACAGCTGAAAGATTTCCTGCCAAATAATATCCAAGCCATACTGGATGAGCTGCGACAACCTAATTTTTCACAGTTCTTCAAGAAGTCTGGAGGTTCTGAAGATTCGTTCTATCAGAATCTTCGTGACATCGACAGACCTCTGATTGATGAACTGGAGTCTATCAATAATGAGAAAGAAGGTAAAACGCTCATCATTGCTCCTCAACGATTATGGAATAGAATTGCGGAGCATGTACAATTGTCATTTATAAGAGAAGATAATAGTATTGACTACTTGATGATAGAGGAGGGTAAATTGAAGGAAAAACCTTTGACCGATCAGTTCCTTCAGACCATTCTTCTTCGCTTCTGTAAGATGTCGAAGACTCCCATTATATCAAATCTTGCTTCATATCTAAGAATTCAGTATTTTAACAATGATGTTTTACTCGATTATGTGACGGACTCTTCTGCTGATATACAATGTGCAGACCTTAGATATGTTAATAATATAGCTGATAACGTAGGTTTTAGCAGAATACTCTTTATAGGATGTGAACTGGAGAATAGACTTAACCAATATTGTTTGTCCACACCTCTTCGTCCAGCTGATTTCTGGAACGAGAGGAGTTCTATCCCAATGCGTCTTGGAGGTTCAAGTTTCACGCCTGTAACAAGCGAAGACAGGAAATCGCTATTATTCGCTGATGTGCCAGCTGATGCTGCAAATGTCTGGATAGAAAGGACTAAAGACGGGAAATACATCGTTAATTATAATTTCAATATTTACAAGAAGCTGGAGTCGTTGTATGAAAGCCTTGATAAGACTATTGACATCAGGCATATATCATGGATTGATTCAAACGAGAATAACAAATCAGTCTCGTTAGTAAGAAGTGGACGGCCTAAACGGTTTGATTTTACACAGAAACGTGTAAACTCGACAACAAGATATAGGTCAATGTACTGGATGTATCAGCTTGCCTTGTTGAGTAATGTACACACTACAGATTGTAAACTTCCAATTATTTACATATTGGAAGACGATTTGGAATTGGAACAAGTTTCTGCATATGCGCAACAATTAGGATTCTATATTCCGCAAGAAGGATCTTTGGTTTCAAAGTTGGAAAAAATTGCCCAAAGGTCGAACGGAATGTTGATAGTTTCAAAAGAAAGATTCTTTGAAATTACAGAGAAGAGACTATATAATGCATACTGTTATGTTTGGGATCAAATGGCTGTCGAGAAACATATGATAATGTGGCAAAACCAAGACAACAGTATAGAGAATAGTGCGTTGAATGATAAGATTGAAGAAACTGGCGCTGAACTTAAAAAAGGTTCCAGCAAAGATACTTATCAGGCAGCACTGCTTTCTTTGTGGCCAGTTTATCAATATTATAGCCGTTTTGTCCTGGCAAACAATAGTGAATCAAAAATTTACATCTTAGATGGTTTCCTGGAGGAATATCATACTTTAAGCAGTGTTTGGAATACAGGCAACTTTACTTCTCTTCAACTTTGGAATTCGGAAGATGAATTCAACGAAAGTCTTTCAATTGCACAAAACTATTTTGGAGAGTATTCGATAAATGACTCGCCGCAAGATAGTGATGCTATTAAGACAGCTATGGATGTGATATTGGCAACGATGGTGCCAGAAAGAGACGGAGAACGTAAATGGTCTGACATACAAGCAGAAGTTTTACCGCAAATTCTCAGTAAAAAGGAGAATTATCTTATTTCTATTCCAACAGGAGGTGGTAAATCCGTTCTCTTCCAAGGCCCAGCATTGTATAACGCTTCATATACGAATCATCTTTCGTTGGTTATTACACCTCTTAAAGCCCTCATGCAGGATCAGGTACGCGAACTCGCCGAGAAAGGATTCTACACTAATGTAGATTATCTAAATGGTGATAGAACATATCAGGAAACACGAAGCATTTATAGAAAGATAAATAGTGGTGAGCTTGCATTACTATATATTACTCCAGAGAGATTCCGGTCAAGGGCATTCCTTAATGCACTTTCAACAAGAATGATGCATGACAAAGGTCTTGAATATATGATTTTTGACGAAGCTCACTGTATTTCCCAATGGGGAATGGAATTTAGGCCAGAGTATCTCAATGTAATATCAAAATGCAAAGAGTTCTCTCAAACCTTCCCTGAAGGTATGTGTATTGCAATGTTCTCGGCAACGGTGACTGACATGATTTATAATCAGATAAACGAATCAGTACCAGTCAAACGCCTTGGTCAAGACAACGACAAGAAAATTTATAATCCTGTTCGTAGTCATATCGGTATGTCTTTCCAGCCGGTAGCACACGATATGGAGTCAAGAATAAAGGCTATTGTCGAATACATCAAAGAAAAAAATATCAGATTCGAGTATAGCAGAATGCTTGTATTCTGCAAGACACGCAATCAGTGTGAAGAACTTGCAGCTACGTTACCTTCATTATTAGTAAAAGAAGGTGTGTTACAAGAAAGAGATGCTTCTGACCGTGTGGGATATTTCCATGCGGGATTAGATGCAGATGATAGGGACGATGCATATCAGCGTTTCAAGGCAGATGAAGACCCTATCTATATTCTGTGTGCTACAAAGGCATTTGGAATGGGTATGGATATACCTAATATCCATTATATTGTTCACCTTTCACCTCCAAACGTTTTAGAGGACTATCTGCAGGAAGTCGGACGAGCAGGCCGAAAGAAGGAAATGTATCAAATGGCTGGATTCAGTGAAAACAATCCGATTCCAACTGTTTGTCTGTATTCTCCTGAAGATATCAGAAGATCCAGAGAACAGTTGTTACAGAGTATGTTGAGCTGGAAGAACCTTGAAGAAATTAGAGAAGAAATCCTAAAATATATCTCAAATATACAGACTTTTGAAACTACAAAGGAAATACCTGTCGTAGTTCCAAACACCTTGTGGTCAAGCTCACCATTTGATTTCGAGCATACAGACTTTAAGCTAGGGGAATACTGGCTTGAACGAATGGAGAGGATAAAAATGGGATATCTCAGCCCTGCACATATTACTGTTACAATTAAAGAAAAAGAAGTTTCAAATTCTCCTCTTCTTTCATCAAAAGATGGAACAGTTACCAAAAGAGTATTTGAACACCTGTTGGGCATTTCCAAAGATAAAGGTAGTGATACGATACAAGTGTCATTACAGAAACTGGCTGGGGACTTATCCATCCATCCAACAAAGGTTTTGAATGAGCTTATTACATGTGCTAAATTCAAGTTGTTAGAGATAAATCAAGAAGTTAGATGTCGGATAGCTAATACAAGGCGCGATGAGGTTCCTTATTTGTTGAACCATCGTCATGTTGATTTAGCCTTCCATGTGATTATCAATGCTGCAAAACAAATTCTTGAAGACAACACGCTTAACAAGGAGAAAACATATTTTGATAAAGAAGTGCGACAATTCCTGGACATGTCTTCATTAGACCATCTGCTTAAGAAGGTGGTGCGAACATCTGGAGATGGTACCTCAGAGACTAGGTATTACATGCCATGGTACAATGAAGAAGATAAGAATAGGAATAAGGGTCTGTCTGTTGCCAAGAACTATAAGAGAGATCTTATGGGAAAACGTTTCAGGCAGATTTTCGCAACTTTGTTTGATATAATACCTGATGTCCAATGTAAGTCATACATAGACAGAGAAGCAAAGTGTGTCAAGCAATCTGTCATCGTCGAGAAGGACACTTGGAAGCAATTCTTGCCAGAATTCGAGCAGGATTGCTTGAATACTCTCGAATATATCTATGATTTACAAAACTCGAATAATCAGACTATTAACTGGGCAGATACTATAAACCATTTAAAAATGGAAAAGAAAGGATTTGCCTACTTTGAAAACGTATTACGATACTTATCTAGAATGGCTTATATCACCTCCGACAACCTTTTGCCGACAGGTGTTGAGGTTTACACGACAGACATATCAGAGCAACCGATTCTTGAAGACACAAAATCGGACAGCAGAGATTATGATGATAAGCTTGCTTTTGAAGAAGCGATGCAGATACGAAGCTTAAGATTATGCGTGATGGATGCTCTCACTACAAAGGTGAAGACGAGTGAAGACTTTCAGGAGTTGATAAGCGCATACTTTAGCAAGACAGATGCTAATGGCTTTACAGAATTACTAAGCAAGTATTATGATGATAGTGATCAAATTTGGGAGGCTATTCGAGAGACTGCTATTAAGAATGCGGAGGAGAAAATGAAAGATAACCCTGAACAGTGGGCTATCTACAATGAAAACTCCAATGTCAATGTAAATGTTGAAGCTGGCCCTGGATCAGGAAAGACTCATGTCCTGACTATGAGATGTGCCAAGCTAATCTATCGCCAACATGTAAGACCAGAACAGATTCTCGTGTTAGCATATAATCGTGCTGTCGTAGTAGAACTGAAAGCACGCCTAAATAAATTGTTTACGTCTTTAGGTCTTAGTCGCTCTGCCAGTCAACTTCACGTATACACATTTCACGGACTTGCCAAAAAAGTATGTGGTGATGCAGCGTTGGATGGACTTGAAATGAGTGAATGGGAAGTTAAACTATTGTCATTAATGAAAAATAACCCTATTGACGTTACAAAGGTGTTAGGCGACATACAGTATGTTCTGATTGATGAGTTCCAGGATATTACCCAAACACGCCTGAATGCAATGTTTGAGTTAGATAAAATATATAACCATCCAGCATTCTTTACTATTGGCGACCGAGACCAGAGTATTTATGGATTCGAGAAAGAAGAATCTATGGATCCTGAGTATTATTACAGTCAGTTGTATAAAAAGCTGAAGCCTAAGAGAATGAGTATGTCAACAAATTATCGGTCATTTCCGAAGATTTTGAAGGAAGCATCTGCTTTCCTGCCAGACAACTCATCCATTCCCGTTCCCTGTAAAAAGAACATTGACGAGGAGCCCAAAGAGGCTTATACATTCATTTTCAACAATGAACGTAGATGGTCAGATGATTTTCAAAATTCGATACAGTATCTTAAACAACGTCACATGGGAGATGTTGCCGTGTTCTTCCGTACTAACAATGAGGTATATCATGGATACTCGTTGATAAGGGCATTAAATATTCCAGATGTGAGAATACGCATTCAAGGCGCTTCTGAATGTGAACTCTTTAGAAAGAGAGAAATCTATGCTGTAATCCACATGATTGAGAAAGAAGGTGACAAACCTTTGGTTTTAGAAAATGATCAGACAAAGAATTGGGTAAAGAACAGTGTTTCAGGGTGGATTGCGAAGCTTAAAAACTGGGATAGCTTTTATTTGGATTTTGCTTATACCCTTGTCCTCGATTATCTGGACTTCGCAGCAGGTGATGAGGAAAGACATACCTATATTGAAATGTCGGAGGCCATAAAACAGTCTTTGGCAGAAGATAACCCTCAGTTGTATAAAATATACGATAAATATCAGAACCAACGTATATTGCAGGATAAACAGATGAATGTCGTTCTGACAACAATGCATAAAGTGAAAGGACTGGAGTTTGATGCTGTGATTGTAACCCCGTCTGTAGCCTCTCTTCCATTCGATCCACGAGAAGAGGTTGACATGGACATGCCACTGAGTGACCATGACAAAGAGTGTATTGAAGAAGAACGTCGTCTTCTATATGTTGCATTTACCCGTGCTAGGAAATTTCTTATGGCATACCTTGGCCCACGTGAGAATGCGGTAAAAGTTATGAGTAAGTATGAAGGTGATGACACTTCTCTTGGAATTAGAGAGCGGCATCCTGGCCTTGATAATTACAACATTGGGTATAACGCAGGCTACAATTTCAGAAATAATAAGACAATTGTAAATAGTGTAGAAAAGAATGCTCCCGTAACAATTCAACGATTTGATAATACAGATAGGAATGGACGGAGTTTCCATGTTTACAACGTTATCTGTAACGGTCAGGTTGTGGGGCAGTTGTCTAGGTCGAGTTCTATTGCTCAAAGTATGGATGATGAGGAAATAAAAACACTAAAAGGCTTCTTCGTGAGTGATGTTTTCTATTGGACTTATCAAGATTCCCTGACAACAGACCAGAGAAATCTGCGTGTAAATGGATATTCCACGGACTATGCATCGAGGTGGTGTGATGAAGCCAAGCGTCAAGGCTTTATTTTCATTGTGAGTATTTCTGGATATGGTAACTAAATAAAGAATATTATGAGTTTAATTGTATATGAATGTCAACGAGCCGGTCATGGTCACGAAATTCGCCAATTTAGCGCGACAGCTCAATCTCTTTACGACTATTTTGATGGTCGTGATGAAACTGCGCTATTCATAGGTAATGTAAACGTTGGAGAAGCAAATCTTGATGGACTTATTATAAAAAATGATGCTATCATAATTGTTGAATTTAAAGACTATGAAGGTAGCTTAGTAGCAAGACAGAATGGCGACTGGACTTGTGATGGTAAGGCCATAAAAGGCGGAAACGGGGGAAAATCTGTTTTCGAACAGTTGCGTAAGAATCAAAGAATCCTAAGAAAAGTTATAGCTGAAAACGGATACTTTACAGAAGCTCAGCGTAGCGATATAAAAGGACTTGTTGTTCTTACGAAGCTAAAGAGCTATTCCGATGATTTTGACCGCTCTAACAAGGCTTGGATTTTTGTGTCCGACATAGATAATATTGGAAATAAAATGCATGATATTGTGTCTGCTGATTTTAGAGACGCACGAACTGGCCGTGTCACAGAAGTAGATATAACTGATGAAGATATTTTCAACTTTCTCCGTAAAATGAGAATTGATGAGTCTTCTATGGTAACAGATTTCACAGACACCACAATGATGCCTTCTGATTTATATGATAAGTCTCATGCGCATAATGGCAAACACTATTCTACAGCAACGTTATTAGCTAATAAAACAGCAGAAGTAGAAAGCTTAAGAGAAAAAATAGATAATTTGCTATCACAAATTAATACCATCAAAGTAGAACATCAAAAGATTGTAAATGAGAAGGAACTGCTGATCAATCAACAAAAGGCAGAAATTCTGCAAGCGATGGCAGATAAGTTGGAGGCAGATAAAGCTATACTGGCAACGCAATCAAAAGTTGAGCAACTGACAGAACAATTAGAAGATATGAAGAAAGTCTCTCCTGAACAAATACAGGAAGAGGAACATGCTATAGTTGAACAAATTGCAGAAATATCTCAAACGATTCAAAACGATATTGTTCAAACACCTAAAACAGAAGAGCAGAATAGTAGTGTCGCTCCAGAAACAGAAAAGCCGAAGAAAAAAAGATTCGGCATGAAAGAAAGGGTTCTTAAAGAGTTTAATGTTGGAGAAGATTCTCTTGATGCCGAGCAGATTGGACTTATTGAACGTGAACTTAGTAAATCTATGATAGTATCTGGATGTGCTGGTAGCGGAAAGTCTGTTATCGCTATGTACAAAGCAAAACAGATTATAGAAGAAGGAGGCGATGTTATCATGATCGCATATACGAAATCTCTCAATCGCTATATGCAACAAGGCAGACTGATTCCCCAAACAGAAAGGCATTTTTACTATCATTGGCAGTGGGTCGATGCCGGAAGACCGTCTGCTGACTATATTATAGTGGATGAGATTCAAGATTTTTCACGTGAGGAAGTCAATGAGTTTATTAAAGCAACTAAGAAGTGCTTTTTCTTCTTTGGTGATACTGCACAGTCAATATATGAGGGTATTAAACATCCTCTCTCAATAAAGGAATTGTCAGAAATGACAGGTATTTCTATATCATATCTTAATAGTAATTATAGATTACCCAAACCGGTGGCAAAAATAACACAAGAGTTTGTGGCAATTGATGCTAACCCATATGCCGAAGCCATATATCAGAGTAAAGAGACGGAACTTCCAAGAATCATTAGGTTTGAAGATGAACAATCGCAAATTGAGGCAATAATTGACATTGTCTCGAAGAAAAATATGAAGAATGTCGGTATACTGGTGCCAAATAATGATTTGGTGCTATCAACGATGAAATCTTTTAATGAATTGCAATTTCCTTGTGAGTTTAAGTATAATGCAGGCTATAATGATAAACGAAACAGGGTTACACTGGATTTTACGACAAATATTCCCAAATTAATGACATATCATAGTGCTAAAGGTCTTCAATTCGAAACGGTATTTCTTCCATTCTATGAAGGTGCTACAGATAAAGAAGCAAGAAAGGCACTTTATGTTGCAATGACCAGAACATATAGATTCCTCTATATTATGTATTCAGGAGGGACATTAAGTCAACCTTTGCAGAATGTTCCTTCGTACCTTTACGACAAAAACTTATAAACTATTATAAATCATGGAGCTAAAAATTTCTATTGCAAGAGAGAACGACTATAGAGAAGAAGTTATCGACCATTATAATTCTATTATGAATGGGCGATTATTGAGTTTAGATCTTGGCAAAGCCGATGATTCGGATATTTTGTCCTTCATTTCCTTTTATGATGAGAACGAATCTTATTTTAACAACTGCTGTTCTTGGTTGGAAATTGGAGAAATTGGCAGTTCAAACTATAACGGTAGGGATTTTCAGTTTATTAATTTGCTGACGAAAAGTGGAGGATCAATACAAATCAATTTTTCTCAATTCATATATGAAATGAGTACTAGCCTTGGACAAGAAGGATTTACCACCTTTAATTCAGAAAAAGCATTTCATGTATGTTCAATTGATGAACAAAGGATTGACCCATCAACTTTTTTCTCCATAAACAAGGGAAAAAGATTACTATATCTCTATAGTTATCCAGCAGTAACAGCGTTTAATAACACCAAATTATGTTTCAAATTTGCTTTTGAAAATGTTTCAGTATCATATCTACGCAAATATATTCATGACGTACAAATGACGGTCTTAAAAAAATGTATAGTATATCCAGCTATAGACACGCCATACACATCTATAAAAATAGAAGTAGAAGGAGCTACAAATTCATGTCCTACTTATCAGCATTTCGTGAAAAGCAAAATAACTGATGATTTTGCCATTAAAATATTTGAAGAAGAATTTAAAAGCAAATTTTGCGAAAAGCTTAAAGAATTAGGACAAAAGATAACCATAATTTAAATAATAAGGCTCGTCAAAAAAGGTACTGATAAGGGAATGATGATCCTTTGTAAGGCAAACCACTTAAGGTAGAGTGCATATTTCAATGTTTATGATGGGGGGATTTTCTAAAAATATCGTTAAATTGTAAAAAAACATATGACCGAATTCGAATTACAGCAATATCTACTTCGCGAGTACCCACAAGAGAATGCTCGGTGTGAGTGGAAGGAATTTAAGAATCTGAAAAACTCGTTCTGTGGGGACGAGAGGAATGATGTGATTTCCTACGTATCGGCTATTGCCAACATGGAAGGTGGTTATTTGGTGGTGGGAGTGCATGATAAAACGATTGAAATTGTCGGTACAGACACCTATAACTATGACCGTCAGAAAGCCATATTGCGTATGACGGAACGATGTGTAAACCTGTCAAGTGAAGGATTGGATATCGATGAATATATCACTGATGACTCACAAAAGACGGTATGGGTGATTCACATCCCCAAGCATATGCCGAAACGTCCAGTTTATGCGCATGACAAGGCTTGGCAGAGGATTGAAGACTCGCTCGTAGAACTGACACCAGAACGAATGAATGCGATTCTTGATGAGCCACTGGTTACAGATACGGATTGGTCGGCCGTGATAGTGTCGAATGCCACGATTGATGATTTGGATGAGGTGGCCATTGCCAAGGCAAAGGTGATGTTCAAGAAGGTACACAGTCGAATTCCTGCAGCAGAGGTTAATGCTTGGTCGGTAGAAGAGTTCCTGAGTAATGCCGGAGTAATGATTGATGGTGGAATCACTCGCGCCGCCATCATTCTGCTGGGTAAGCCTGTGTCAGTGTTCAAACTCCGTCCTGCCGTAGTGAGAGTTACTTGGTCGCTACGTGATGAACACGAAGATGTAATTGACTATGAGCATTTCACAGCCCCATTCATCTTGACGGTTGACCAGATACTTGCCAAAGTGCATAATCTGACGATGCGTGAGATGCCAGGCGGCACGATGTTCCCTGATGTAATGCAGCAATACGATGACTATTCCATGCGCGAAGTGCTTCATAACTGCATTGCACATCAGGACTATACCCTGCAAGAGAGAATCAATCTTGTGGAGAATCCTGGATTCCTGTATTATGCTAATGGCGGCAGCTTTATTCCTGGCTCCCTGCAAAAGGCTTTGGCTACACATGGGCCACAGCGTCACTACCGCAACGAGTGTCTTTGTAATGCGATGGTGAACTTCAATATGATTGACATCGTTGGTCGAGGTATCCGCAAGATATTCAATGAGCAGTGGAAACGCCACTTCCCCATGCCTGACTACGAGATTGATGCTGCCAATAAAGAGGTGGCAGTCCGTTTATATGGCAATGCAATCAATGAAAAGTACACTATACTCTTGAAAGAGAAGAAGGATCTGACTTTGGAGGATTGTATATTATTGGATGCCGTTCAGAAAGGACATCGAATCAATGAAGCTGATGCCAACAATTTGTTTAGTAGAGGATTAGTTGAAGGTGAATACCCAGACCTTACTATATCGTTGAGCATTGCAAGGCAAACAAAACAAGTTCCGGAGTATACAAGATTGAAAGGGCTTGAAAAGGACAAATTGAAGCAAATGGTTATACAATTCCTGCAAAACTCTGGAAGCGAAGGAGCACGTCGTGAATTTATATATAAATATCTCAAAGATGTGTTACCTTCCAATAAAACAGAAGAGCAGCAATTGCGTATCGTTGGGAGATTGTTGGTAGAAATGAACGAAGAAGGATTAATTGGAAAGGAAGGACTTAGATGGCTTGTAAGATGATGCGATCCGACCAAATTCGCCTAATCCAACCGTCAATCCGACCGTTTTGGCATCATCCGACCGAAAATCCGACCATTTTAATGGCATTCACTAGTCTATCCGACCGAAAATAGTTTTAAGAACGAGATATAACAATTTAATTATGATATTTGGAAAGAAAATAAAAGAGCTCAGAGAAGAGCGAGGATTGCTGCAACGACAATTGTCTGCGGCATTAGAGATTGATACACCTATGTATAGTAAAATTGAGCGTGGAGAACGTAAGGCAAAACGTAGTCAGATTCCTATCATGGCCAAACTTTTCGATGTGGAAGAAAAGGAACTGCTTACCATATGGTTAGCAGATAAGGTTCTTGACACCGTAGAAGATGCAAGTGAAGTGAAGAATGATGCTATCGCCTACGTTCAAAACGAAATCGAGAATGGATAGCGGCATTTATATTAGTTCTTGTTATTCGAGGCTGCGTGCTACTCCTATTCAATCAGAATCTTCATCTATGCAAGTTCCGACACACAAAATGTCGGAGACTATGACGGAGACATGTCGGAAACGAAACTCACTGAGTGTAAGCAGAATTTTATCTCGTAAAAAGAGCCTCCGACAATAACCGGCAAACAAATGTCAGTGATGTTGTCGGTGAGCCAATACATTATTGAACGTGACCTGTCTGCTTTAGAATCCTGAAGTATGAAGGAAAGAATAATGATGAAGTGTGGGTAAGATAGACTGACCAAAACTCTAATAAGATGACAATGCAATTTAGCATTCCAAAAATAGAGAATTCAAAGTAAACCATTATAATATATGAGAATATGAGATTTATATATAACGAACATGAGTATGATAAAGAACTGAAGGGGGCTTATAAAACAGGATGCTTTGAGATATATCTTAGAGGACAGTTCAATCCGGATCTTGCACAAATGTCCACAGAAGATCTGGGTACATTTCTTCATGAATACATTCATTTTCTACAGAACATTTCTACCCCCTGGGGAATACATGCAGCAATAGTACGAAATAATGACCTCTGCGAATTTGTTCATTCAATGGAGGACAAGGAAGACATTCATTTACCCTATCATTTCACCCCATCTACTGAACAGCAACTAAGACGTAGCTGGTTGCAATGTAGTATGGGGACAGGGCATCTGATTTTTCCTATTGACAGAACAGCACCAACTGGTTATCGATATGAGGAATTAGAGGGATTCCCGATTTCTATGCATCAAGTTCTATTGTCCCTTCAATCAACCTATGGAGAACGTAAAGAGTTAATAATAGGTGCAACCATAATAAAGGAAAGTATGGCTGCCATGTATCAGTCTTTGATAGATCCTGATACTACTCATCCAGATGTACCATACAATATTATACAATTTTGGTGTGAAAAGCATTTTCCAAACATTGCAAAAGACACAAAGAAATTAATATGCCTCTGTTACATGTCGCTCTTTAGCTTGGATCCTGGTTTTGCATTGATGTGTGAACTAAGGAATGCCAATGCTAATCCAGAACTTTCTGGCTGGCAGATCTTTGATGAATATATTCGTCATAATGTAATAATAAACGGAAAAGCGGTTTCTATCCCTGATTTCTTTAATTCGTTAGTGGAACAATACAAGCAATCACTTAGGGGTATGTTACCATGTGATCTTATCTTTACCAATATTTTATTGGACAGAGTAAAATTAGAGAACGGCATTGTTCCTATTCTCAATGTTATACATACGGAAAGGTTTGGACTCCAGAATATCCAATCTCTGATAGAGTACCTCGGAATACCATTTATCCACCAGTTGGATGGAAGGCAATTCTATCCACAAGTGGTAGGGATTGCACATTCTTGCCAAGATGTAGTGGTAATCTCTGGTAATGCTGCTATGTACAATTATTTTCTAAACCCGAATGAACATGGTGGCGTTTGTCCGTTTAAGTATATGTGTGATGCCGAAGATGATGTTTGTTGGGACAAACCTTGGCGACATGACAACTGTATATTTGAATGTGGAATGGATTCCATAAATGTCAAAGGTAAAAAAATAGTAAAGGACCACTGAAACTTCAAGTCATAATCGATAGGTGTAAAGATAGGGTTATAGATAAAGTTTTTTGTCATTTCTTGATTGGAAGGCCTAATTTGTCTCAATCTGGACAAATTTCTCTTTAATAAAAGTTAAATACGTTAATTCTTCATTATTTTCTGCAGCCGCAGAATCCTATTCGTCACTTTTTTTACCGTTTAACTCACAAATATCGGCTCAGCGGATTTACCCGGTTGGTAAAGCTTGAGCTAATCAAGAATAAAGTG
>ERZ842401.2109-NODE-2109-length-27075-cov-12.155403_pt1 | contig 27075 bp, 23 predicted proteins | sample MGYA00521270_ERZ842401 | MGnify/ENA primary metagenome ERZ842401 (study PRJEB31892, sample SAMEA3878208) | bioreactor metagenome | biome: Moose rumen | place: Sweden | collected 2011-10 | study: EMG produced TPA metagenomics assembly of the PRJEB12797 data set... | reverse complement strand
TAATAATTGTGATTGCTGCCAAAAATCTCATTACTAAGTTCAAATTATTAATATCTTTATGTACTAGTGAAAATACATAAATTAAATCAGAAATACCTTTTACTTTTTCATTTAAATTTTTGCTTAGAGTTTCAGCATACTTTTGATTTTCCATATAATAAGGATTTTCAAGACCTATTAGGAATAGTATTTTGGCATAACATTTCTGATTTACGCATAATGTTGTATATTCATGCGATCCAGAATCTCTATGTATATCAAATATATATTTTATTGTTTTCGGTGCAAAGTCCCGCAAATCGCAATTAAATGCGTAATTTCAAGAATGCCTTTATAGCCGTTGTGTAGGGCTTGCAAGCGGGTATTTTGTCGCAAATCTTAAATGCCAAGAAAATCAGCAGAATAACGACTACCACCCAAAAAAATACGCTGCAAAACCTATCGTAACCGCTACGCTTGCGTGGTACCTCTGTAACCACCTCCACAGGGTAAGGGATGCTGTCGTGAATGTATGTTTCTTTTATTTTGTCGAGGTATTTGTATTTGTAGTTGTTTAACGGCGACAAAGATACTAATTTTGAAAGCAATTCACAACGAGTGCTATCCGCTGAATATCTTCGCCGCGGTTGTTTAACGGCGACAAAGATACTAATTTTGAAAGCAATTCACAACTACCAAGTATCGGCTTTTATTTTCTCGCCGGTTGTTTAACGGCGACAAAGATACTAATTTTGAAAGCAATTCACAACACATTGACGTAACGGTAGCGCAAGAGGCGGGGTTGTTTAACGGCGACAAAGATACTAATTTTGAAAGCAATTCACAACTTTCTGACGATGTGATTCCGTCAATTATCCGTTGTTTAACGGCGACAAAGATACTAATTTTGAAAGCAATTCACAACTACCGCCGTTTGCAAATTTCACGCCACCGCGTTGTTTAACGGCGACAAAGATACTAATTTTGAAAGCAATTCACAACTGCAAAATTAAACGAGGCGCAAAAACTATGTTGTTTAACGGCGACAAAGATACTAATTTTGAAAGCAATTCACAACCGTCTGCTCCCAATTGCCGCAACACTTCCCGTTGTTTAACGGCGACAAAGATACTAATTTTGAAAGCAATTCACAACTATGCCGTTAATATTCGTAACAAACGAGGTGTTGTTTAACGGCGACAAAGATACTAATTTTGAAAGCAATTCACAACCGCGATAACACGCAGGGCGTGAGCATAAGCGTTGTTTAACGGCGACAAAGATACTAATTTTGAAAGCAATTCACAACTTTTTTCTGCCAAAATGCGGCAATCATCTTGTTGTTTAACGGCGACAAAGATACTAATTTTGAAAGCAATTCACAACTCTCTCGTTCGACTTTCTCTCGTTCGGCTGTTGTTTAACGGCGACAAAGATACTAATTTTGAAAGCAATTCACAACTGTTTAACAAGTAAAAAAAAAGAGAAAATGGTTGTTTAACGGCGACAAAGATACTAATTTTGAAAGCAATTCACAACAGATATGCCAATCGTCATCGCGCTCAGTGAGTTGTTTAACGGCGACAAAGATACTAATTTTGAAAGCAATTCACAACTGTAATCAACGATAGTATTCTTGCGCATATGTTGTTTAACGGCGACAAAGATACTAATTTTGAAAGCAATTCACAACTATTTTGTAATTTACGTACCGCGCACTTTTGTTGTTTAACGGCGACAAAGATACTAATTTTGAAAGCAATTCACAACCTCCTCAATGCGAGGGGCTGATTTTTTCGCGTTGTTTAACGGCGACAAAGATACTAATTTTGAAAGCAATTCACAACTGCAAAATTAAACGAGGCGCAAAAACTATTGTTGTTTAACGGCGACAAAGATACTAATTTTGAAAGCAATTCACAACTTACGCTCAGCGGTTAGTTGTTCAATAATTGTTGTTTAACGGCGACAAAGATACTAATTTTGAAAGCAATTCACAACTAAATATACGAACAAACTAAACATGCTATTGTTGTTTAACGGCGACAAAGATACTAATTTTGAAAGCAATTCACAACATTTCCGTAATTGTGTAATTCATAATTGTGGTTGTTTAACGGCGACAAAGATACTAATTTTGAAAGCAATTCACAACCTTCTTCACGCGGGCAAATGATTTCAAAAGTTGTTTAACGGCGACAAAGATACTAATTTTGAAAGCAATTCACAACGCGCAATGTCGGTTATCTCGATAACGTTTTGTTGTTTAACGGCGACAAAGATACTAATTTTGAAAGCAATTCACAACATATTGATTTTCAAGCGCTTTGCATTGCGCGTTGTTTAACGGCGACAAAGATACTAATTTTGAAAGCAATTCACAACTGAAAGAGGTAAAGGCAACGTTGCAATTGAGTTGTTTAACGGCGACAAAGATACTAATTTTGAAAGCAATTCACAACCCTGAGTGAGTGGCTGATAATTAAGCAGTCGTTGTTTAACGGCGACAAAGATACTAATTTTGAAAGCAATTCACAACTCTCGCGTTCGGCTTTTTCGCGTTCGGCAGGTTGTTTAACGGCGACAAAGATACTAATTTTGAAAGCAATTCACAACCATCGGTAACGTAACGGGCTTGCATGCCGGTTGTTTAACGGCGACAAAGATACTAATTTTGAAAGCAATTCACAACCGCGCCTTCTGACAATTTAAGCACAAGTTTGTTGTTTAACGGCGACAAAGATACTAATTTTGAAAGCAATTCACAACTCATCAACAACGGCGAACACCGAAAACGGGTTGTTTAACGGCGACAAAGATACTAATTTTGAAAGCAATTCACAACTCTTTCTTCCTTCTGTTTTCGAGCGAGTGCGTTGTTTAACGGCGACAAAGATACTAATTTTGAAAGCAATTCACAACTATAGAGATGACGAAGAAAAATGCTGTCGTGTTGTTTAACGGCGACAAAGATACTAATTTTGAAAGCAATTCACAACTGTAATCAACGATAGTATTCTTGCGCATATGTTGTTTAACGGCGACAAAGATACTAATTTTGAAAGCAATTCACAACATCAGTCTATCTACGACTACAAAGGTTACAGTTGTTTAACGGCGACAAAGATACTAATTTTGAAAGCAATTCACAACCATGATGGCAATTGCTTTCGCACGTTTGGCGTTGTTTAACGGCGACAAAGATACTAATTTTGAAAGCAATTCACAACCGCCGAAGCAGACGTGATGCAGGCATATATGTTGTTTAACGGCGACAAAGATACTAATTTTGAAAGCAATTCACAACGGGTGAAAGAGAAGAAAACCATCGACGTGGGTTGTTTAACGGCGACAAAGATACTAATTTTGAAAGCAATTCACAACTCCCCATGTTCGGAAAGTTAAAAAGCGGCTGTTGTTTAACGGCGACAAAGATACTAATTTTGAAAGCAATTCACAACCGGAAGCTTTGACGCCCTGCTGCAGACCAAGTTGTTTAACGGCGACAAAGATACTAATTTTGAAAGCAATTCACAACCCGTCGCTGCATGCTGCCTGACGATTGCCGGTTGTTTAACGGCGACAAAGATACTAATTTTGAAAGCAATTCACAACTATGCCGTTAATATTCGTAACAAACGAGGTGTTGTTTAACGGCGACAAAGATACTAATTTTGAAAGCAATTCACAACGCAAGTGTTTGATTTTGTGGCGTTTTCGTGTTGTTTAACGGCGACAAAGATACTAATTTTGAAAGCAATTCACAACTTAAGCAAAGAAGAACATGCCGACAACGGAGTTGTTTAACGGCGTTGTATAAACACCCAAAACCTAAAGGAAAGCAAGAGTAAATAAAGCGCAAGTAAATACAAGGTGTTGTAGGCTTTTTGAGTTTTTGAAAATCTGTTTTATTTTCCAATTTTTATGCTTTTTTAGGTACATTTTTGTTACTATTTTGTTACCCGCTATTGTGAGAATGAAAAAATAGTTGTAATTTTGCACCGGTAACAAATCAAAAATGTATTTATATGGCACGGAAAAAATCCCCACTAAAGGCAAAAGAGCCGATAAGGTTGCGTTTCAAATCCCTTTCCAATGGTAACAAATCAATATACCTTGATATGTACCGCAACGGACAAAGGGAATATGAGTTTTTGCGTTTGTATCTGATACCAGAGGCAACACCGCTTGACAAAATGCAGAATGAGCGCACCCTGGAGGCGGCAAACGCTATTAAATCGCAGCGTATTTTGGAACTCACCAACAATGAGGCAGGTCTTAAGCAGATAAGCAGAGGCAAAATGCTACTTTCTGACTGGTTGCAGCGTTATTATGAATTGCGCAAAGCAAGTAGCCGTACAACTATATGGCATATTTTGAAAGTAGCCCAAATTCTTAAGCAGTATGCAGGTGAGAAAGTGAGAATGCAAGATGTGGACACCGATTTTTGCACCGGTTTTGCACGCTGGTTGCGGACTGACTACAAACCCACCAGGGGTACAAAGAACCCCACAGAGCCAAAGAATATAAATAAATCTACAGCATACAATTATTTTCATATCTTTAGCCTTTCCCTAAATGAGGCAGTGAGGCAGGGGGTAATAGAAAAGAACCCTTGCCACGCAATGAGTAGTGCGGACAAAATAAAAAAGCCGGAGAGCCAAAGAACCTATTTAACTATAGATGATGTAAGGCGGCTGATTGAAACGCCGTGCAAGCACCCTGCAAGCAAACAAGCCTTTTTATTTAGTTGCTTTTGTGGGTTGCGTATTTCAGATGTGTTGCGGCTGGAGTGGAAAGATATAATAACAACCGGTGAGCAAATAAGGCTTTCTATTGTGATGAAAAAAACCAAAGCCCCGCTATATTTGCCACTTTCCAAACAAGCCCTAAAGTATTTGCCCGCCCGCAATGGTGCAAAAGACACGGACAAAGTGTTTACGCTACGCACAGACGCAACAATAAACAAGCACCTCGCAAAATGGGCTACAGAGGCAGGAATTAAACACTTTTCTTTCCACACCGCCCGCCACACTTTTGCCACAACACTACTGACAGAGGGTGCGGATTTATACACTGTTAGCAAGTTGTTAGGACACGCAGAAATAGCGACCACACAGATATATGCCAAAATCATAGACAAAAAGAAAGATGAGGCGGTAAATTTACTTGATAACTTATTTTGATAGGAGGGTAACGATATGATTAAATCGGGAACTTTAGAGAAAGTATTTGCGCAAATGGTTGCAAAAGGAATAGACGATGTGCGCAAAGGTAGTGCAAAGTCGCAGCGGGATTATAGCAGTCTGGCAGGGGTTGCGGTTGGGGTGTGTGTAATGACCAACAAAGACGGCGTAACACTGTTAAGTGAATGCATGAACGATATAGCAGGACATATTAGAGGGGGCAACGCAGCGGTTGCAGCATATTGTGATAGGCTATTAAGGAATGTTTGTATATGCACATACGCCCCCCGTTCTTTGCAAAATATAGATAGTGCGCGGGAACTGACAAAATACTGGTCTGATTTTGAAATACTGCAAAATTTGAACCTTGCAAATGGAGATGTACGCAATATGTTGCAAGACTGGAGAAGCTATTGGCTTGATGATAAGCAAACCGGGTTTGCAAACATACCAGAGCAGTATAGAGCCGCAGCCACGCAGGGCGATTTTGGCGGGCTTATAGAGCGCAAATTAGCCGCAGCTGTAGAATGTACCGCCGAGGCGGAGAAAACCCCGCAGAGGGCGGAAAATGAGCCGATAAACAGAAAGTATAATATAACAAACGAGGGGGTGGGAATGATTAGTACATTTTTTACCCCGGAGTTTAAGGGTGAGAAAGGCGGAAACAACTGGTTGAAACGCTTTGTGAAAGATTTAGAAGATATAATAAATGAACCAAAACAAAAGAAAAAATTTGCAGCCGTGTTGTTGCTTGCTTTAAGTAGTGAAAGAGCCACAACAAATGAGGCACACAAAATGAGTGAAGCAAGCTGGTTTGAAATGTGGCGTTTTGCTTTTTGTATTGAAAAGTTACAATACAAAGCAAACCAATTAGCCCCCACTCGATATAAAAACCAATTTAGTTACCTATTTAGTTAAATAAATGGGAACTTGTTGTTCCCGTGGAAATTTTGTTTGTAATTCCCGCGCAGCAAGACAAGTCGCTGATAATAAGGCGGCTTTTTTTGTGCCTTATTCCCACAAATTGCACTTTTATATTCCCACTTGATATCCTTTGTACCTTTACGCCATGAAAATTGATTTTGTGTGTTTTTAGCCGCCACAAAAAAAATTTTCACACACGGCAAAGGATAGGGGAGGGGGCTAAACTCACCCGCACCGCCGGAACTGCTAAAAACATAAAATAATGGCAGAGACTGAAATTATTTTGAGTGAGTTGCAGAAACTTAAGGAACTCACCTTATTAAGCGCAAAAACCGCGCTAACAATGAATGATGTTGCAGACCTTACCGGCTTAAGTAAAAGCCACATATACAAACTGGTTTGCACAAAGCGTATTCCGTACTACAAAAGTGAGGGCGGTAAGTTTACCTATTTCCGCAAATCGGAGATAGAGGACTGGCTACTGGCTCACCGTGTACCCACCACCGATGAGATAGAGGCAAACGCCGTGAATTATGTTGTATCAAACAAAAGGAGGGCGCAGTTATGATGTTTAGGGCATATTTAAGGCTGGAACGCCTAACAGACAAACAACGCAAAATACCTTGTTATGAATTGCGGGCTATATCGGGCTATTATAAGCCACTGGAGGCACTAAAAACCCGCAATGGTATAAAACTATATTTGCAGGCTGCAAGTACTTATATTAAGACGCCGGAAAGCCGCCGCGCTGATTATACGCTGGAGGGTAACAAGAGCCTAAATTTTAGCAGTCTGTTTATATTGAACGGATACAAGCCTACTGACAACGGTTTTATTGTGGGGTATGGCAACCCACCGCGCACTGAAACCTACAGCAAGATGCAACGCGTAAATCCGTTTTATGAATTTAGACAAGACGGATTTGTTTTTCTGATTACGCCGGATTATAGTACTATTGAGGTACTTGTTATTCCAGACGGTTTGCCTACTATTATAGGGAGCGCACAAGCCCTTGCAGGTGGCGTTTATGATGTGGAACTGGCAACAGCAAGAAAAGCCGCAGCCGATAGCCAACTGACACTACAATTTGAATAAGGGAGATTTACCAATTTTTGGTAACAAGAAAGAGGGTGTTTGTCTTGATACTACAAAGATAAATTGCATATATAGTAACTTGTTTTTTGTACCAAATTTTGGTAACACACCCGCCACACCGAACCCCGCTAAAGCGCGGGAGGAAACGACCGCGCTGGAGGGGGTTATGTACAACCTTTTTGAAAGAAACAAGATGTACGATACAGTAAATTTATGGCTTGATAGTAGCAACGCGCCGCCGCCGTCTGTATTATTGCAATGCTTGCAAAATGTAACAGAGAGCCAAAACGAGGCGAGAGGCCACAGAGTAATAGGGAACGCTAACAACTATGCAGTAACAGCCGGTGAAACTGGAATGAGTTTGCACGGTAGTTTGGCAAAGTATCTGTTTGGTGAGAATGTAAGCCAACTGACAAGGGCAAACACACAGGAGGCAATAGAGAGGTTGAGCGACCACTTACACGCTGATATAGGACTGGCAAAAGTGTTGCGGCTTGATGTTGCGGCAACCATACCGACCGACCACGCCCCCGCTGATTATTTGCAAATGTTAGGTACAAAACGGTATTTTACCAGAGTACAAGCAACGGCAAATAGTTTGTACTACAATACAGAGGCAAGGCGGCTGGAGTTTTACGATAAAGCAAGGGAGGCAAGGTTTGCAAGTATGAAGATACCCACCGCCCTGCAAGGGTTAAATCTGTTGCGGTATGAGTATCGGTTAATGCACCGCCTACAGCATACGCTAAAGGCAAAAAAACCGCCAACCGCAGCGGATTTGTATAATGCACAATTTTACTACAAACTTGTACAGATGTGGGGAAATGAATTTACCACCATAAACAAACTAAATAATTCTTTCATGATAGACAACGCAACCACGCCCAAAGAGGCAAAAGATTTGTTACTGGCAACGCTATTGCACCAGACCAACGACCCGCAGCAAATAATAGAGGCACTTGTTAGCCAACTTAAGAGAGCAAACAAATTTTCTGATAGGAAAGCCTACAGCCGCCTAAAAAGTGAGCTGCAAAACCTATTGAAAGGGCAGCCCGCCCTCACTGACTTAACAAGCCCGCTTGTTGTGGAACTGCAACAAAAGATAAATGATTTTGTAAAGTATGCCAGGTGAGCAAAGACAAACAACCATTTTTCTTGAACCGAGGGTGAACTCCGAGAAATAAAATGCCGATAACAAATAACAGCATATTTGTAGGAATGAAAAAATAGTTGTATCTTTGCAGTAGAAAACCCGCTATAGTGCCAATTAAGGTACATTTTGTTACTGATTTGTTACCCGCTTTCTAACAATGGCGGGTTTTCTTTTTATATATCAATTCATTACAAGATTATTGACATACTTAACGGCGACAAAGATACTAATTTTGAAAGCAATTCACAACCCCGTTTGGTAATCTCGCAACCACCTCGTCGTTGTTTAACGGCGACAAAGATACTAATTTTGAAAGCAATTCACAACAAGCGTCGGCATATACACCTAACCTTCCCTGTTGTTTAACGGCGACAAAGATACTAATTTTGAAAGCAATTCACAACTGCGAGCATCAAAAAAAAATACGTCATTTGGTTGTTTAACGGCGACAAAGATACTAATTTTGAAAGCAATTCACAACAACCCTGTAACCTGTCCGTCAGGCGAGGTGGTTGTTTAAGATGTTCAATTTTTCCTCAAAAAACTCACTCCGTTTTCATCAAAAAAGTACACCTTTTTAGCGGACATGTAGCGGACATGTAGCGGACATCGTGCATACTTTGAGGTATAATATATTCATTATGTGAATAATACAGGCACAAAAATGATTGATTTTACCCAATGCCTACAAAAATTTCAATCAAAAAATGTTCAATTTTTCCTCAACGGATATTTTCCTCACCGTCGTCTCATGACGAATGGATACCATACATCCCCTCAATAGGGTAAGGCTACTGAAAATAAACTTGTTGGGAAAATTTTGTATCTGCTGTATTAATTCCGCCAACGGGTTAGACTACTTAACTCGCGAAACTTAAGTTCCACTAATAATACTTTTGCAATGTAATGCAAAAAAAAACTATTTGCGTATTTGAAAAAAAAGTCGTACTTTTGCCGCCTGTATAACCTTATTTTGTATATAATGAAAAACATTGAATTCAAAACTGTGGCTCGTTCCTGCCAAATGGATGAGCTGACGCAAGAAGAACGATTGTTGGTGGAAAAAGCAAAAGAGAGTACGAAACTTTCTTATAGTCCCTATTCTCATTTTGCAGTCGGTGCTGCTATCTTATTGGAAGATGGCTCCATCTATACGGGTGCCAATCAGGAAAATGCTGCTTATCCAAGCGGACTTTGTGCCGAGCGTACGGTCATGTTCTATGCCAATGCACAGAACCCCTCAACACCCGTCAAAGCCCTCGCATGTGCTTGCTTTACCGGAGGACACTTCACCCGCAAACCCGGTTCTCCATGCGGAAACTGCAGACAGGTCTTGCTTGAGACAGAACAACGCTTTCAACAGGATATGAAAATCCTGCTTTACGGTGAAAACGAGGTGCTTATATTCCCCTCTGCCAAAAGCCTCCTTCCGCATTGCTTTGTCGATGACGACTTGAACGGATAATTATACCGTAACTCCGATTTTACGGCTTCAAATTAGGAAAACAAAACATGGCGCTCGTCAAAAAACTGGATAGTTATATGCTCAAGAATTTCCTTGGGCTTTTTTTGATGACTTTCATGATTTGTATTTTCATCCTTCTCATGCAGTTTGTATGGATGCATGTGAAAGACCTCGTGGGAAAAGGAGTGGGCATCTCCGTGCTCTCGGAATTCTTCCTGTATGCCGTCATCTCTGTTGTCCCATTGGCGCTCCCGTTGGCGATATTGCTCGCCTCGCTCATGACCTTTGGCAATCTCGGGGAGAAGTTTGAACTGACCGCCATGAAGGCCGCCGGTATATCGCTTTTCCGCATCATGCGACCTCTCATCATCGCCATTGCCTTCATTGCTGTCGGCGCCTTCTTCTTTTCTAACTATGTCTTGCCGCGATCCCAGGTGAAACTTTGGACACTCATCTTCTCCCTCAGGCAAAAATCACCCGAACTCGACATACCGCAAGGCGAGTTCTTCGATGGTATCAGTGGATATAACATTTATGTGGGACATAAAGACACAAAGACAGGCAGATTGGATAACCTCATGATTTATGATCTGACCAAAGGATTCCAGGATGCCACCGTGATGGTGGCGGATTCAGGCAGAATGTATTTCACATCCGATAACCACTATCTGCTGCTCGTGCTTTATAACGGCGAATCGTTTGAAAACTTGAACCAAAAGCAGCAACGTGCTACTAAAACACGAGAGCGAATTCCATATCGGCGCGAGAGCTTTGCAAGAAAACAACTGCTCATTGATTTCAATTCTGACTTCAACCGATATGACGAGTCTGTCCTCAGAGACCAGCACGTGTCCAAAAATGTAGGACAACTCGTGCATAGCATTGACTCGGTGCGCGGATTGGCTAACACCCGGGCTGGGGAGCAAAACCGTGAAATGGTGAACACCAAATATTTTGGCAGAGAACGGCAAAACGGCAGACAACTTGAAACCGTAGCTGAACCTCAAGGGTGGGACGTGGATTCATTATATGCGCACATGTCTCTTTCCAACCGCCGCAAGGCGATGAATGCGGCTTTGGAAAAGGCGAGATCCATGTCTGACCATGTGGAGTATAATTCGCTCTTGTTGGATGATAGCCAACGGTATATCCGAAAACATCAGATGGAACTCCACCGCAAGTTCACACTCGCCTTTGCCTGCCTTATCTTCTTCTTTATCGGTGCTCCGCTCGGAGCTATCATCCGAAAGGGTGGGTTAGGAGCACCTGTCGTTATCTCGGTCATTATGTTTGTCTTCTATTATATCATCGACAACTCGGGGTATAAAATGGCTCGTGAATCAATTTGGCCGGTATGGGCTGGATTATGGCTCTCGTCTGCCGTGCTTTTGCCCATAGGCATCTTTCTTACCTATAAGGCGGCAACCGACTCTGCTCTGCTCAATCCCGAAGCTTGGTTGAAAGCAATAGAACCTTACAAGTTGAAAGCAATCAATACGTGGAAACAACTCAAAAATAAAATCATAAAGCAATAAATCAAAACTGAAATGAAGCATTTTAAATTATGGAACACAATAGGCGGGTGGCTGGCTTTTGCCATTGCAGCTGCCACCTATCTGCTTACCATTGAGCCGACTGCATCCTTCTGGGACTGTGGCGAGTTTATCTCCTCTGCTTATAAATTGGACGTAGGTCACCCGCCAGGAGCACCCTTCTTTATGCTCATGGGGCACTTCTTCTCCCTTTTCGCCTCCGAACCCTCACATGTGGCAATGTGTGTAAATGCGCTCTCTGCACTCGCATCCGCTTTCACCATCCTCTTCCTCTTCTGGACTATCACTGCCTTGGCTCGAAAACTGGTGCCTGACAACAAAGAGATGCCTCTGTGGCAGGGAATTGCCATCCTCGGTGCCGGAATGGTGGGCGCTCTCGCATACACTTTCTCCGATACCTTCTGGTTCTCGGCTGTAGAAGGTGAAGTCTATGCCTCATCTTCCCTCTTCACTGCCGTCGTCTTCTGGCTGATACTCAAGTGGGATGCTGATGCCGAAGAAGAAGGATCCGACCGCTGGCTGATTCTCATTGCGTATCTGATGGGATTGAGCATTGGCGTGCACCTCCTCAACCTGCTTACCATTCCCGCTATAGTGCTGGTTTATTACTTCCATAAGTATCAATTCTCATGGAAAGGATTTTTCCTTGCGCTGTTGGCTTCGGTAATCGTATTGGCAGTAGTGCTCTATGGTATCATTCCGGGTTCTGTACAAATGGCATGTTGGGCGGAACTGTTCTTTGTGAACACTCTTCACCTCCCCTTCAATACCGGTATGGCTGTCTATCTGGTTTTGCTCGCAGCATCACTGGTCTGGGCTATTGTGGAAACTTACTTGGAGAAAAACCAAGTCCGCATGCTCGTCTCAGTGGTCATCGCTGTCACAATGGCAGGCATTCCTTTCTTTGGAGAGAGTGTGTGGATCGGTATCGGTGTCATCGCAATCCTGGCAGGATTGCTCACCATCTTCCGCAACCGCTTGTCGGCACGATGGCTCAACACGGCGATGATGATGCTTACCGTCATCCTTATCGGCTATTCTTCCTATGCCGTCATCGTCATACGAAGCAGTGCCGATACACCTATGGACCAAAACTCCCCCGACAATGTGTTCTCGCTCAAGTACTATCTCAATCGTGAACAGTATGGCGACCGACCCTTGATCTACGGACAGGTCTATTCGGCTCCTGTCAAACTCCACACCGACCGTGAGAAAGGTATATGCACTCCGATAGAGAAATTGGGGCATCCGCAATATGCACCCAAACCTAAGCAAAATGCCAATGAGCGTGACGAGTATATCATCACGGATTATAAGAATTCTTATGAGTGGATGGACGAGTTCAAAATGTTCTTCCCGCGTATGTATTCATCCGATGGCCGCCACAGAGAAGCCTATAAACAATGGGGAAATGTAAAAGGACGGAAAGTGCGCTATGACTACTGTGGGCAGAAAAAGACGGACGTTTGTCCCACTTTTGGAGAAAACCTCCGTTTCTTCTTCACCTATCAGTGCCACTATATGTATTGGCGCTATTTCATGTGGAATTTTGCTGGTCGCCAAAACGACTTGCAGGGCTATGGAGAACTTCACAAAGGCAATTGGATAAGCGGTATTCCTTTCCTGGATAACAGCCGTCTGGGTGACCAGAGCCTGTTGCCCGCTGAACTCAAAGACAACAAAGGACACAATGTATATTATTTGTTGCCCTTGCTGCTGGGTATTATAGGTATCTGCTTCCAACTCGGTAAAAGAAAAGAAGGACTGCAGAACTTCACGCTCACCTTCCTCTTGTTCTTCCTTACAGGTCTGGCTATTGTGGTCTATCTCAACCAAACACCCTACCAACCGCGTGAGCGCGACTATGCTTATGCAGGCTCCTTCTATGCCTTCTGTATCTGGATCGGCATAGGCGTTATGGGGATTATCGAAGGCTGCAACCTGCTCATTGAGAAGTATGCCGACAAACAATGGCTGAAAACAACCATGGCAGCCCTGCTGGTGGTACTTTGCTTGGGCGTTCCGGCTCTGATGGCACAGCAAAACTGGGATGACCACGACCGTAGCGACCGCTATTCCTGCCGCGACTTCGGAGCAAACTACCTCCTCTCATGTGAGAAAGAAGGTATCATCTTCTCTAATGGCGACAACGATACATTCCCCTTGTGGTATAATCAGGAAGTGGAAGGGGTAGGCACCGATTTGCGTGTTTGCAACCTCTCTTATCTCCAGACCGATTGGTACATCGCCCAGATGAAGCGACCCTACTACAACTCACCGGCCTTGCCTATCTCCTGGGAAGAGAAAAACTACTTGCCGGGAACAAACGAGGTGGCATGGGTAGAGCAGCGTTATTCCACTCCTTTGGATGTCAAAACCGCTTTCAGTTATGTCCTTGCCGATGACCCGCATAGACCCACGAAAAAGTCGGAAGATGATAAAGGTGAAAACGCTATCTTGAGTAGCCAACTTTATATCCCCATTGATACCGCCGACCTCGTAGGTACTCAATGGGAGAACCAATCGGTGGCAGAACGTATCAATATCAATGCCGGACGACGCCTGACGCGTAGTCAGATGATGGTGCTCGAGATGTTGTCCACCAACCGATGGAAACGACCCGTCTATTTCGCCGTGACGGTCGGCAACGACTACTATCTCGGTCTCGAAAAGTACTTCGAACTGACAGGTCTTGCCTATCAAGTCACACCCGTGGCTTCTGCTGACGGACAACCACGCGTGAACACTGCAAAAATGTATGACAACATGATGCATCATTTCCGCTATGGTAATATGAATAAACAGGGAATCTATATCGATGAGAACCTCATGCGTATGTGCCGCACTCACCGTATGATGTTTGCCCAACTCGCAGAGGCGCTGATACGTGAGGGCGACAAACAACGTGCTATAGAGGTGCTCGACTATGCAGAAGAAGTGCTGCCCGGCTACAATATCCCCTATGACTACACCTCTGCTACCATGGCGCTTGATTACTATGCCTGTGGAGAGACGGAGAAAGCAAATGCCATTCTCGATAAAGTGGCTGAAAGCGATGTGGAATATCTGTGCTGGGGCGCTTCCCTCGACAAACAGTCACAAAAAGCTATGGCACCGACATTAGGGCATCACGCGGCTGTCTTAGGCTATGTGCTTCAAAACTTAGAACGCCAACATCAAGACGAGCTCTTCGATAAGTATTTCCCTCTCTACCAACAATTTGCATCTACAATAAGATAACAATAACTACATGAAGAAGCATCTGTTGATAGGGTTGTTGGCGCTGTCTGTTGGCATTCATGCACAAAACGCTTTACAGGAAAAACTATCAGCTCTCGATGGGGTCGAGAGCGTGGAGCAAATAGCGGGGGGAAAGTTCCTTGAGAAGTACGAACTGCAATTCCGCCAGCTTCGTAACCCCGTTGGGGCACCCGACGATACCGCCACTTTTCTGCAACGTGTCATTGTCGGGCATATCAGCCTTGGCAGTGCCGTTGTGCTCCACACCCATGGATATAATGCTGCCAATCATCGGGAGCGGATACAAGTAAGAGACGAACTCTCTGAATTGTTGGGAGCTAACGATATATGGGTGGAGCATCGCTATTTTGGAACCTCTTGCCCGACGGATACCAATTGGAATGAGGTCACCACCGCCAATGCTGCCTATGACATGCATCGTATCGTTACGGCGCTGCGAATGGTCTATCAAGGTCCGTGGGTATCAACCGGCGGTAGCAAAGACGGCATCACCGCTACGCTCTATAGTATGTATTATCCTCATGACGTGGAGGTCGCTGTACCCTATGTGGCTCCTTTCTGCCTTACACAGGCTGACCCGCGTGGCTATCAGTTCCTGCAACAGGTCGGCAAGAAAAATCAGCGGGCGCGCATCTTCAATTGGCAAAAAGAAGTACTCAAACGTCGCGACCGGCTGCAACCCATGTTGAAGCACTATGCCGATTCCATGAACATGCGTTTCACTGTCCCCTTCGAGATGGTGTATGACTACTGTGTCTTGGACTACGACTTCGGCATTTGGATGCGCGGGATCGACACCGAACTCATCCCCCAGCCTTATGCCTCCGATGAACAGATGTATCAGCATTTTCTCGATTATGCCAATCCCGATGCCTTCGACCGTAACAACATGCCACATCAAACCTATTATGTGCAGTCTGCCAAAGAATTAGGCAACTATGCCTATAATCTCGAACCTTTCCGCGAATGGCTGTCTCCCGCAACCCTACAAACAGAAGGCTATCTCGCAGCACTCTATTTGCCTGAAGGAGAGTGGGATTTTTCTTATTCGGATGAAGCCTATCAGCGAGTGTTCCGTTTTCTTGACAACACCGACTGCCACTTGCTTTTCATCTACGGAGAAACGGACGCTTGGACAGCCTTCCCATATCCCGATACCGACAATCCCAACATCAGAAAATACATTCTTCCCGGAGGGTGTCATTATTCAAAAATCAAAGAGTTTGATGAGGAAGTCCGCAATGAGATTCTTACCACAATTCGTAATTGGATGAAACAATAGCCGGTAATTGTCCTGCAGGTCTCCCTCTATGAAAGAACGACAAAAATAATATTATGTATGCTTTAATCACAGGAGCCTCTTCCGGTATAGGAAAAGCTTATGCCACCATCTTGGCACGAGAATACAAACATGACCTTCTCCTTGTCAGCAATCAGGAGAAAGAATTGGAAGAAGTGGCAACCGAGTTGCGCAACTTCGGAGTGAAAACAATACCTTATTATTGTAATCTTGCTCGGCAAGAAGCTGCACAAGAAATCTATGACTGGTGTGCCGACAATCATATCGAGGTAGATATCCTTATCAACAATGCCGGAATGTTTTTCTGGAAAACCTACAATGATGTCACGCCCGAGCGGGTGCTTACCATCACCAATTTGCATATTGTCACACTCACCATGCTTTGCCGTCTCTTCGGGGAAGATATGTGTCGCCGTCAAAAAGGATATATCCTCAATATGTCCAGTATGACGGCTTGGATGACCTTCCCGGGTATTCAATGCTATAACTCCACCAAGGCTTATGTGCTAAGCCTGAGCAAGTCATTGTGGTACGAGATGAAACCGCAAGGAGTGATAGTCACAGCCCTCACTCCGGGAGCCATCGATACGCCTTTATACGGATTGGATGATAAAATTCGCCGCAGGCTGGTCTGGTGGGGTATCAGTTACCCGCCGGAGAAGTTCGCCCGTATTGCCCTCAAACGTCTGTTCCGCGGTAAAAAACAAGCAATGCCCGGATGGGTCAATCACATCGCTGTGCCTATTCTCAAACACCTGCCCGATTGGGCTGTCTTTGTCGCAATGAAGCACTTGCCCCAATACAAATCCATAATGCTCAACCGCAAATAATAACTTCTCACCTACTTGGATATCCTTTCCATCATATTGCTCTCGGTCGGCTTGGCTATGGATTGCTTCGCAGTGAGCATTGCCAAAGGACTGGCTACCCAAAACTCCCCCCAATGGGGCTGGGCGGTGCTGATGGCTCTGTTGTTCGGACTCTTTCAAGGAGGTATGCCTCTTATAGGCTACTTCGCAGGTGTCAACTTCGCCGATTTCTTCAGTCGTTTCAGTCATTGGATTGCACTCTTTCTGCTTGGCTGTATAGGCGGAAAAATGGTGTGGGAAGGCTGCCGGCATAAACCCGCTTCAGAGCAATCCGAAGAACAAAACAAATCTTTTTCTCTACCCCTCCTGCTTTTGCTTGCTGTGGCTACAAGTATTGATGCACTTGCTACCGGTGTACTCTTCATTCCTTGTCCCGAAGTGCTATGGCTGGCTGTGATTGTCATTGCGCTCGGAAGCCTCTTATTCTCTTTGATAGGATACTTGATAGGACTGCGTTTCGGAAGGCAACTCAAAATCAATGCCGATATCATCGGAGGTATTATATTAATAGGTATAGGCCTGAAAATATTCATTGAACATTATCTGTAAAATCCTACTTGTGGGGCATTTATATCTATCTCATAACAGCCCGAATAACCAATTCCTAATACTGTGTTTTTCCATATTCAAAATACGTTAGTTAGCCTCGACATCATCGAGAAAGAGTTCTGTTGCGACTTGCAAACCTGCAAAGGCTGTTGCTGCATCGAAGGCGATGCGGGAGCACCACTCACCACTAATGAAGAAGAACAACTCAAACGACTCTTGCCCGATATCCTGCCCCAGATGACAAAAGAAGCACGGCATGTGGTGGAAGAAAACGGCATTGCCTATAATGACCCTACCGGTGAACGAGTCACCCAAATCATTAACGGAAAAGATTGTGTCTTTGCCCGTACCGACCACAACGGATGGTGTTATTGTATCATTGAAAAACTATATGAAGCACATAAAATAACTTTTCGAAAACCCATATCTTGTTATCTCTATCCTATCCGCATAACGGAGCATCCCACCTACACCGCGGTGGAGTATCACCATTGGGACATTTGCCATTGCGCCCGTGTCAACGGCAAAAAACTCCACCTGCCTATCTATCAGTTCCTTAAGCAACCCCTGATTCAGCGCTTTGGAGAAGAGTGGTACAACGAATTATGTCTGGTGGCGGAAGAATGGAAAAAACAAAAAGGGTGATTATTTCATGACCATACAAAAATGTTCAATTTTTCCTCAACAAACGAACCCGATTTTTTGCCAAAAAAGTGCACCTTTTTAGCGGACATGTAGCGGACATGCAGCGGACATCGTGCATACTTTGAGGTATATCGACTTAATTACATGTGGGTTATGGGGCGAAATGTCTAAAAAAACAACCCTCATCAATCAAACTTTCAAATACAAAATGTTCAATTTTTCCTCAAAAAAATGCGGACTTGGTGAGCCTTAAAAAATCAAAGTAAGAATAAACAAAGTGGGAATGTTTACAAAATTATCAATATGACTGCAGAAATAATTGTAATAGGTGATGAGTTGCTGATAGGTCAAGTAACCGATACCAACTCCGGCATGATAGCACGTTACCTGAATCAAATAGGTATCAATATTGGCAGAACCACTGCCGTTCATGATGACGCTCAGGCCATCACGGCTGCGCTTGACGAGGCTTTTGCACGCACGAATCTCGTCTTGATGACCGGCGGACTCGGACCCACCAAAGACGATATCACCAAGCACACACTTTGCCGATATTTTCATACCCGACTCGTTCCTTCCAAAGAAGTGGAACACCATGTGCGTAATCTCTATAAAGACCGTCCCGAGGTGCTGAACCGGCTGACGGAAACCCAGTGGCTTGTGCCCGAGACTTGTACCGTCCTTGAAAACCGTGTCGGGAGTGCACCCTTGATGATGTTTACTAAAGAAGGCTCGGCTGAAACCACAGCAGCAGACAGTCGGCAACTGCTCTTCTCTATGCCCGGTGTCCCTTTTGAAGCGGAAGTGGCAATGAAAGAGCAAATTATCCCCAAAATAAAAGAACTCCTCCCGCAAGGCGAAATCATCCATAAAACAATAGGTGTCTATGGTATTCCCGAATCCTCACTCGCCATCCGTATTGCTGCATGGGAAGAGGCTCTGCCTTCATATATGCATTTGGCTTATCTGCCCGCCAACCGTATGATACGCTTGCGTCTTACAGGACAAATGGAAAATAACTCCCATGGGGCATTAGACAAAGAAATGCAGCAACAAATCGCGGCGCTCCTTCCCCTGATAAAAGAATATGTCGTAGCACTGGAAGACAAACCCATTGAGGTGCTGGTGGGACAACGGCTGAAACGGGAGGGCAGAACGATAGCCTCAGCAGAGAGTTGCACAGGAGGCAAAATAGCCGCTCTGCTCAACAAACATGCAGGGAGTAGTGCTTTCTACATGGGAAGTGTCGTGGCTTATGACAATTCTGTAAAACAAAATGTATTGGGGGTACTGCCCGAAACACTGGCTACCTATGGAGCCGTCAGTGAACAAACCGTCATTGAGATGGCAAACGGTGTCAAAAAGTTGCTTCATACAGACTATGCGGTTGCCACTTCCGGCATTGCCGGACCTGACGGAGGTACAAAAGAAAAACCCGTCGGAACGGTGTGGATGGCTGTGGCAACCCCCAACGGAGTCCAAACGAAATGCCACCATTTCCGTGGGGGAAGAGAGCAAATCACCGACTGCGCTGCCACCGCCGCCCTGCTGATGCTACTCGCTTCTTGCTAATACTTCATGCAAGATCATACCCTTGCGGCTAAGTCTAAGTACTTCACACTTTTATTATGTATTTATTAACTCAAATAATATGGTTATGAAATCAAATATTTATCCTCCGCGGCAATAATACTTACACTCTCACAGGTCAGGAGGTGAAATAAAGTACGAAAGGCCTAAGTATCCGTACAAAGAGAAAACGTACAATGTACAAAGAAATCATTCGGGCGGCTCATCGAGCCGCCCGAATCTTCTTTCTTCATTTTTTTTGTAGCCTAAATGCAAAATCAAAGACAATTAAAAAAATATTTCATGAAACTATTGCATATTTAGAAAAAATGTTGTATCTTTGCACCCGCTTTGAGAAAAATGTCTCATGAAGGCGTTAGTCTCATAAGTTTTAATTAACATACTTTTATTAATTCGCCGATTTGGGCAGTGGATTTACTCTCATTACCTTTCAATAAACGGTTGATGAACAAACGGTAAATCGTAAAGGATGTCTGTCGGGTCGGCCTAAAAACAACACACTAAAGTGGAAACAGTAAGTTTGAAGACCCAATCGCTGTCAAAAGAAGCCGCTCTGCAGCAGAAAGAGTGGGTGATTGTTGACGCTCAAGGTCAAATTCTTGGTCGTATGTGCACCAAGATTGCGAAGTTGCTTCGCGGTAAGTACAAACCGTCGTTCACTCCCAATCAGGATTGTGGCGACAATGTCATCGTTATCAATGCTGCTGGCGTGGAACTGACCGGTAACAAATGGACTAACCGTCAGTACGTACGCTACACCGGTTATCCCGGAGGTCAACGTGAGTTCACTCCCCAAGACCTCAAAGACAAAGGCGCTGATCGCTTGATTCGCAAAGTCGTTAAGGGAATGCTTCCCAAAAACCGTCTCGGCGACAAAATCATCAACAACCTCTATGTGTATGCAGGCAACGAACATCCCCATGCAGCACAACAACCCAAACAAATTGATATTAACACTCTTAAATAAACGCAGCAATGGAAGTAGTAAACGCATTAGGAAGACGTAAAGCAGCAGTTGCTCGCGTTTTCGTCAAAGAAGGAGAAGGCAAAATCACTATCAACAAACGTGATATAGAAGTGTATTTCCCTTCATCAATTCTCCAATACATCGTTAAACAACCCCTCAACAAACTCGGGGTTGCAGAGAAATACGATATCCGAGTCAACTTGGACGGTGGCGGTTTCAAAGGTCAGGCAGAAGCACTGCGCCTCGCTATCGCTCGTGCACTCGTGAAAATCAATCCTGAAGACAAAACGACTCTCAAGGCTGAAGGATTCATGACACGTGATGCCCGTGAAGTTGAACGTAAGAAACCGGGTCGTCCGAAGGCTCGCAAACGCTTCCAGTTCAGCAAGCGTTAATCATTACAGAACATCCAAATCCTGCGGACTCCAAACGGACTACCGCAGGATTCTTTTGGTTGCTTAAAGGCTGTTCTCGCCTGCCGCTTGCCGACAGCATCTGACGGTCGGGCAGGAGGTGAAAAAGCAAACAAAAGAAAAGGAGTAATAATAAAATAACAAACAACTTAAAAACAAATTCTTTTATGAGAACAACTTTTGAAGAACTGCTTGAAGCCGGTGCACATTTTGGTCACCTCAAGCGCAAATGGAATCCTGCCATGGCTCCCTACATCTTCATGGAGCGCAATGGTATTCACATCATCGACCTCAACAAAACCGTCGTTAAGGTAGAAGAGGCTGCTGAAGCTCTCAAAAACATCGTTAAATCAGGTCGCCGCGTGCTCTTCGTTGCCACCAAAAAACAAGCAAAAGACATCGTGGCTGAGAAGGCTAAAGAAGTAGGCATGCCTTACATCACCGAGCGTTGGGCTGGTGGTATGCTCACCAACTTCCCCACCATCCGTAAGGCTGTCAAGAAAATGTCTTCTATCGACAAAATGATGACCGATGGTACCTTCGACAATATCTCCAAACGTGAGAAACTGCAAATCACCCGTCAACGTGAGAAACTCGAGAAAAACCTCGGCTCTATTGCTGACCTTACTCGTCTGCCGAGCGCACTCTTCGTTGTTGACGTGATGAAAGAGCATATCGCTGTGGCTGAAGCACAACGTCTCGGTATCCCCGTATTTGGTATCGTGGACACCAACTCTGACCCTACCAATATAGATTTCGTTATCCCCGCCAACGATGATGCTACCACTTCCATTACCGTTATCCTGAATGCAGTCATTGCTGCTATCAAGGAAGGTCAGGAAGAACGCAAAGTGGAGAAAGCCGATGAAAACGCCGCTGCTCAACAGGAGGGCGAAGAGGCTCCCGCTCCCAAAGAACGCCGCCAACGCGTTCGCAAACAAGCTGAACCCAAAGCTGCAGAGAAAGTAGCAGAGGCTGCTCCTGAAGCAAAGGAAGAGGCTAAGGAAGAAGCTAAAGAAGAGGCTGCTGAATAATTCAACGGCTAACAGTTCAACACTCAACAATTCTACAACTATGGCTGTATCATTAGCAGATATAAAGAAATTGCGCGACATCACCGGTGCCGGTATGATGGACGTGAAGAAAGCCTTGGAAGAAGCCAATGGCGATTTCGAAGTGGCAAAAGATTTGCTCCGCAAACGCGGTCAGGCTATTGCTGCCAAACGTAGCGATCGTGAAGCATCCGAAGGTTGCGTGCTCGCACGCGCTGAAAAAGGATTTGCCGCTATCGTAGCTGTGAAATGCGAAACCGACTTCGTCGCAAAGAACGCCGATTTCGTTGCACTGGTAAAACTCATCCTTGATGTTGCTATGGACCGTCAACCTGCTGACCTCGAAGCACTCAAAAACGAGGTGGTTAGCGGTCGCACCATTGCCGAACTCGTTACCGAACGTTCCGGTGTTACCGGCGAAAAAATGGAACTCAGCGACTATGCGTTCCTCCGTGGTGCAAAAGTGGATGCTTACAACCACCTGGGCAACAAACTCTCCTCTTTGGTGAGCGTAGCCGAGGCTGAGGCTCCCCAAGAAGTGGTTCACGGCATCTCTATGCAGGTGGCAGCCATGTCACCCATCGCCGTTTCTGCTGAATTGGTGGCTCAGGAGGTGAAAGACCATGAGTTGTCGGTAGCTATCGAGAAAACCAAACAAGACGAAATAAACAAAGCCGTTGAGAACGCTTTGCGTAAAGCTGGTCTCAACCCCGCTCATGCGGATAGCGATGACCATATCGAGAGCAATCTCGCCAAAGGATGGCTCACAGAAGAGCAGGCTGAAGTAGCACGCAAGATTCGTAAGGAAGTGCCCGTGGAAGCCGCTCAACAAATCAACCTCAAGAAAGTTGAGATGATTGCCCAAGGTCGTCTTGCCAAATTCTTGAAAGAAAGCACACTGCTTGAACAACAATATGTAATGTCGGAAGAAAAAGAACTCGTTAAAGATGTTCTTAAGAAAGCCGGTGTTACCGTTAACGACTTCAAGCGTGTAACTCTCAATCAGGAATAATTTGTTTTCATTGTTCAGAAAAAGAGATTGTCCATGTGACAGTCTCTTTTTTTTGTGCTTCTATATGTGTTGCATATTTATGAAAAATTGTTTAATTTTGCGCTCAGTATGAAAAGAAAAACTCTATATTGGATAGTCGGTGTCGTGCTGGTGCTTTGTGCGCTGATTGCTATAGCGATGGGGTGTGGAGATGCCATTCTCACTCATACCATTGACTCTCAACTCAAGTCACGTTTGGAAAAACTGGATTCCGTCAGAATCTGCTATGGGGATTTGGATGTACGTTTGGGCGCCGGAATCATTCGCTTGGAAGATGTGGAGTTCTGCAGCGAGAAAACGGATAGTCTGGCTGCCGACAAACCGGGGGTGGCGGCAAAAATAAAGAAAGTGGAAGTGGGACATATCAATTTGCTTCGTACTTTGCGTACGGGACTATTGAGTTTGGACTATGTGGCGGTGGAAAAACCTCAGGTGGTTTTGCATACTTCGAAGCAGAAACCTGTTAAAGTGCAGGACGAAGCCATCAAAGACAGCATAGAAGCACACCGAGCATTGGCGCGTGAGAAACTTGCCGGTTATCTCTCTGAGGTGACGATAGCTGAAGTAATCTGTGAAGATGCCTGTATCAGTGTGAAAAATATTGATACCCGTATGTCTGTCAAGGTGGATAACGTGTCGGCATCGGTCGAGCGCATGGGCTATAAAATCGCTGATGCCACTCTTTATTATGCTGATTCTCTCTATACACTGTCGGCAAAAGACCTCTCTTTTGTCTCTTCCAACGGCTTGTTTGGCATCGAGTTGAAAGAACTTCATACGGCATACGCCGGTGCTGTGGTGTTGGAGGGCGTGCATCTGCATCACAGAGTGAAAAAGACGGAACTCGGCAAGGCATCGGGCAAAGTGCCGGTCACATGGGCGGATGTACACCTGACTCAGGTCAGGCTCTCTCCGCTTAATATCGTTCGGCAGGCAATGAATCATTGCGTCTGCATAGATACCCTGTCGCTTAAAGGCAAAGATGCACATATCTTCCGTGACTTGCGTTATGTGCCGAAAAAACTTTACGGCATGCCACAGGAAGGACTGATGAAGGTACCAATACCGATGTCGGTGAAAACACTCCACGCCGACTTGCATGAATTCACAACCGAAGTTCAACTCAAGTATGGCGGAGTAGGGACTCTACAGATGCAACATATAGGGCTTGCGGCATCCAATTTGAGCAATGAACAGAAAGCCGTTGCCAAGCTTCAAGTGAAATGCAAGATGGCAGGAGGCAATGCCGACATCCGCATGACTATGACCAATGATAAGGCTTGTCATTTCGGGGTTCAGGCTCATATGACCGACCTTAAGGTCAATGATTTTGACAAGTTCTTGCGACCTATGCTCGGAATGAGTGCCGTGGGAAATATTCATGACATCAAGACTTCTTTCAAGGGAGACAGAAAACGTGCTACGGGTGAGTTGTGTGTGTTGTATGACGGCATGAAGGTGGAGCTTCATAAAGAGGAGATTCCGATGGAACGCCTGCGTAAAAATGCAGGACTGATTAACACCTTTGCCCCAACGGTAATCTATAAGAGCAATCCCCGTGGAAAGAACAAAGAGCCGTATGTCGCACAAATCAGCTATAATCGCAATCCGAAGAAGAATTTTGCTTCCTATCTGTCAATGACGATGACGGACGGTCTGATTCATTCGATGTCGCAAGAGTCGATATATAAGATGATACAGAATAAGATGAGCGAAGCGCAGAAGTGATGAAGAGGATTGCCACAATAGGATTTTTCGACGGGGTGCATTCCGGTCACCGCTATGTGCTGCATGAGTTGTGCAGGTTAGCTCATGAGTATCGTCTGCAGAGTCTGGTGCTAACGTTCAGGCAACATCCCCGTGAGGTGTTGCAATCGGTATGTCCTCCCTTGCTCACTTCACCGGAAGAACGCACTGCCCTGATTCGCAGTTGCGGCGTTGAACAGGTTGAGATGCTCGATTTCTCGCAAATAAGAAATCTTACGGCCAAACAGTTTATGCAACAGTTGCATGAGAAGTACGAGGTAGTGTTACTTCTTATGGGTTATGACCATCGCTTTGGCAGCGACCGCCCGGCTGACTTCTCCGATTATCAGAAAGCAGCTGCCGAAGTAGGTTTACGTTTGCAGCAACTCGCAGAATATGACTCGGCAATGCCGCATGTCAGTTCCACTGTCTGTCGCCGCTTACTTCAAGAGGGAAACATACAAGAACTGAATGCACTCTTGGGTTATCCTTACACATTGTCCGGCAGGGTGGGGCACGGCAACGGGATAGGACGTACTATCGGGTTTCCCACCGCCAATCTTGAACTTGATTTCTTGCATAAACTCCTTCCACCGGACGGCGTTTATGCAGCTCATACCAAAGTGGGCGGAAAGTTCTGCCGGAGCTTGGTAAATATAGGTATGAATCCCACTGTCAATGGAAAAGAAAGAACAATAGAGGTCTATCTGCACGGCTTTGCAGGCAACCTGTACGGAGAGCAGTTGCAGGTGCAATTGTTGCAATTCATTCGCAGTGAGCAACACTTCTCTTCTTTAGATGAACTCAAGATTCAGATAGATACCGATTTGCAATATTTACTCTCTCTCCCCGAAGAGGGTAGAGCCTAAACGAATTAAGGTGGAGCCTTCTTCTATGGCTATGGGATAGTCGTCGGTCATTCCCATGGAAAGGGTCTGCCAATCTTGATTTTCCTTGCAATACTTTTCTTTTATTTCGTCGAAGAGGCGTCGCAGTGTCCTGAACTCTTGCCGTATCTGTGTCTCGTCATCAGTCAGCGAGGCCATACCCATCAGACCGCATAGACGCAGGTGTGGCAGCGATTGCAGACTGCCAGCCTGAAAAAGTTGAAGGAGCTCTTCGGGAGTGAAACCGTATTTGCTCTCTTCTTGTGCTACATGCACTTCCAGCAATATTCTGACGTCTGTCGTAGCCTCTTTGCTGATGGTTTGTGCCAGATGCAGTGAGTCAACACTGTGAATCAGCGTTACCAGTGGGAGTAAGGCCCTCACTTTGTTGGTCTGCAGATGACCGATGAAATGCCAACATATGTCGCCGGGGAGGGAAGCGGCTTTCTGTTGCAACTCTTGCAGACGGCTCTCGCCGAAGTCACGCTCTCCTGCCTCGTAGGCTTCACGAATAGCCTCTGAACTGTGGTATTTGCTCACACAAAGCAACGTTACCCCCTTGGGCAGCCACTCCCTGATATGACGAATACGTTCTGCAATCATTTCTTTCACTTTTCCCCCATGTCTTTTTAAGGCTCTTTGTTCTTAGTTCTTTGCACTCTAAAGTGCATCTTCTTTATGAACGAGAGAGATGATATCCATAATGTTGGTTACCTGAAGGTTGATGATTTGATAATTGTCGCCTCCCTTTTCCATCTCGTTCTTCACCAATTTATAGGCATTTTCCATATCTGTTTCGTGAATAAGGATGGCAATATTCACTTTCTTTTCCTTGCCAGAGTCTTCGTCCGGAATGAATAGGCTGACTTTGGCTTTGTACCAGAAATGACCGTCAGGATTGTTAAAGAGGTCATAGTATGCCACTTTCTTGATGATTTTCATCTCGATTTCTTCACCCATGAATACGAAAGGCTTCACTTCTTCCAAAACGCGTGTCTCGGCGTCACCGAAACTGATGGCCTCAATCAGGTAGGTTTCACTTACTTTTTCCTGTTTACCTTCGCCTGTCTCGCGACGGTACTTCACTTTACATTCGTAAAATTCCATAATTCTATAATTTATAATTTATCTATTACTATTTGGCGGAATTAAAACAGTGACTATATAATTTCCCCAACCTATTTATTATCAACATCCTTACTCTGATGGCAGAATGCATAGTTTTTAATCATTCATAAGACAACAATAAAGAGATTATCCGTTGAGGAAAAATTGAACATTTTCTGATTGAAATTTTTGTAGGTATTTGGTAAAAATAACCATTTTTATGCCAGTAACATGCATATAATAAGAGTGTTATACCTCAAAGTATGCACGATGTCCGCTACAT
>ERZ842401.2108-NODE-2108-length-27076-cov-50.287036_pt1 | contig 27076 bp, 21 predicted proteins | sample MGYA00521270_ERZ842401 | MGnify/ENA primary metagenome ERZ842401 (study PRJEB31892, sample SAMEA3878208) | bioreactor metagenome | biome: Moose rumen | place: Sweden | collected 2011-10 | study: EMG produced TPA metagenomics assembly of the PRJEB12797 data set... | reverse complement strand
CACACTTTATTCTTAATTAGCACGAGCTTTACCAACTGGGTAAATCCGCTGAGCCGTTAATTTGGTTTGGCAGTAGGAATGTTGGGTTACAAAATGGTTTCCATCGTTGTTTTCTGAACTTGCATGCCCATGTTTCTGTAGAAACTCCATGCAGCGTCGTTGCCCTCCCAGACGTTAAGGGTGATGTGATGACAACCTATCGAGCGGGCATAGTCACGCACATATTCATAAAGGGCCTTCCCGATGTGTCTGCCACGAGCATTCTCATCCACGCAAATATCATCAATATATAGCATCTTGTCGTCTACTAGCAGCTTGTTGTCCTTCACTTCAGAGATCTGGCAGAAAGCATAGCCACGCACCTCACCGTCGTCAAAGACAAAATTTGGCCTACTCTCATCGTTGAGCAGGTCCTCAAGTTCCTGCTCATGATACTTGGTGGTGTGGGGCTTAAACAAGTCCGGCCGTAACACATGATGCACCATGTTCACTTGATGCAAAAGTTCAATGATGCGCTTTATGTCGCTTTTGTTTGCTTTTCTGATCATGTCTTGTTCACATTCGAATTATGCGGTAGTACCTATCTCGTAGAGATATTCTGGGGCAAAGATAAGCATTTTTTTTCAATATTGGAATAAAAAAGAAAAAAAAGTTCTGCTTAAGTTTATAACTTGATATTCATGGTGTTATTCATCCTTTAACTTAATGTGCATTGTTAAAGACTAAAAAATGCAAAACGTTTTGTCAATCATAAGGAAGTTGTTTAATTTTGCTGCCGATGAAGACGTTACGGACAGCAATACTCCTGACAGCTCTTTTCTGCAGCTGGTCGCTCTCAGCGCAAAAACAGCTGAGAGTGGTGGACGTTGAAACGCTTGTCCCTGTGGCAGGAGCCAACGTCATAGGCAAAGGCCACACGGCACAGACCGACTCACTGGGCTGTGTCCTGGTGTCTGATAGTTGCAGGACATTCGTCTTCTCACACGTCAACTACGAAAGTCGCATCATCAATCTGGAAGAAGTGAATGATACGGTATTCCTGATTTCGAAGCTGCTGAACCTGAAAGAGGTTGTGGTGTTCGGACATGCCAAGAAGACTGACAAATTGAAAGACCTGAAAAGTCAGTTAGGCTTAAATAAAATCGATGCGCAACTCTTGTCGTCAAGTCCCAATTCCGGTGTCAACGTATTGGGGCTTGTCGGCAAACTCATTCCTAAGAGATGGCGACAAAGCAAGAAAGAAGCCCGTCGCCAGCGTCTCAAACGAATCCTCGAAGAATACTGATTTTGTCTTTTAGTTTTTTCCTCGTGGACTGCGTAATCAAGCAAAACAGGAAACAGAATCAGTTGAAGTCTGAAGTTTTTATGGCTTCACGTAATTCCTTTGAGAGTGCGTGGCGGTTGAGGAACAGGTAGGTGGTATTCAGTGCAATGTAATCGCGTGACATATACCAGATGCCCTGATACTGTCCGCTCTTGCCCCATGAGTTCTTCACCATATAGTAGGGCTTGCCCTGTTCATCAACGGCCTTGCCATATATCAGCATCACATGGTCGTAGGTAAACTGCCAGTTGTCCCACTGTTTCTGTCGCAACGCTTGTGTAGGCGTCACGCCATTGGGCAACATGGCCAGCCCTGTGCGAGTGAAATCACCTGTCACGTCGCCGCCCCATGCCACAGTATAGCCGGCATCCAAAGCCTTGTCGAGCACTTCCATCAACTGTTCGACAGGGATATTGTAACTGGGTTTTAGCCTCCATTTATAAGGTGCTTCAATGATGAACCACTTGTTGAAAGGATGATGCGTGTAGCTCGTCAGACTCACATAGTCGTCGAGTTCCAACCCCAGGGTCTTTGCAAACGCCTTCGGTGTGTAATCCTTACCTTCATACACAAACGACTCAGGGTAGCGGCCTACATATCGTTCGATGACCGCCAGCACCGAGTCTCGCCAATGCAGCAGCGGCTCTTTGACATCCTTGCGAACGATACCTCTCACTGTCCGCTCCAGTTCTGGGAAGAATACCTTGAAGTTGGCCAATGAGTCGCCGGTCAGTGAGCCTGGTGCCGGCATTGCCTTCTCAGGACAGATACCATGCTGACGGATTACCTCTAACACATCGTCGCAAGAGCCTCCCTCCGAAATCTGACTGAAGCCGTGCATCCGTACATAGTGGGTGGCACAGTCCATGTAGTCTTTGCTGACCACGAACATTTCGCAAAGGTCGTAGCTCTTTCCTGTCTTTCGCAGTATCTCACTCTCGAAGTATCCCAGCGTGGCATAGGCCCAGCAGGTTCCACTGCGATACTGGTTCTTCACGCTGGTTATCGGCAGTTTCTTCACCGTCCTAAACCTCTTTCCTGTTTTCGAGTCGCTTGCCTGTCTCAGCAGGTTCTCTTGTGCTGATGCTGTTATGGTCAGCAACAACGCCGATATAAGTGTTATAATCTTCATCTAGCCTGTTCTTGGTTTTTCAAATTGCCTCAGCCGCACAGCGTGACAGGCACGCTGTGCAGCCTGATTCTATTTCATGTTTTGCTTGATCACGCAGTCCACGAGGGTCATGCCGTGGGTATCGTAGAGATTCAGGGATGCGTAGCCGGGTGTCTTGTCCATGCCGGCGAAGTCCATGTAGATGATGCCTACGGAACCGGTATGGCTGGCCAGCCAGTCGGCGGTTACCTTGTTGGCCTCGACAGCATTCTCGCGGTAGCTGTCTGACAGGGGCAGTCCGAAGTAGGCCGAGGGAAAGTTGATGACCCAGGCAGGGCTCTCAGCATTCATGTCGCGATTGGCGGCAGCTTCCAGCATGCGGAGCACTGCATCGTCCTTGCCGTCGGCTGTGGAACTGTAGTTGAACACGCCATAGCCCAAGATGCCCTGAACGAGGATGTCGTCATCGTTATTACATGCTGTCAGCAGCACCATAGCCAGCAGCATCTGCATGGCTGTTCTCAAAAGATGTCTTCTTTTCATAAAGAAATAGAGTTGTATGGTCGGCAAAGGTACGAATAAGCGAGAGAAAAACAAAGAAAATCATTTGTTTTTTAAAATATTGCTACAGCTACCAGGAATTGCTGTCGGGAATCTGCGCTTTGCCGGCATTCGCCTGCCACAAATTGAACGGGCTGCCTCTGACTTGTCAGATGGGCAGCCCGTTCATCGTTAGTATGTTATGAAAATTTGAGAGAATGCTTTGACACCAAGTCAAAGAGATTTAATTGTGTTCGAAACTTCACAGTTTCACGATTGTGTTTTAACTAAACATGATTTAATAATATAGAGAAAGCATAGAAATAATTCCTAATCCTTGGGCAGGCCCGGCATCATCACGCTTGTGCTGTCGGCGGCCTTGTCGCTCATGTTCTCGGCCTGAATAGGCTGTACGGCGGCCACGGTGTCTATCTGCTGACGGACGGCGTACTCACGCGGGTCGTCCCAGCTGTTGTCCCATGGGGCTTGCAGCGCACCGCCTAACGTCAGGATGATGGCAACGATGGCAGCCGCCTTGAAGAGCGGCATGAGGCGCTGAGTAAGCCTTACCTCTTTGGCCTTGACGACAGCCACCTGCGGCATCTCGCCAATCTGTTGCAATATCCGGGCCTCGAAATCATCACCCAGCATGTTCTCATCCTTGTAGGCGAACAGCGGAGCCCACTGCTGCATCTCGGCAGGGATGTCTTCCTGCCTGAAGAACGAGCGTAGTATCTGCTCCTCCTCCAGGGAAGTCTCTGCGTCAAAGTAGCGCTCCACGAGTTGTTCTATGTACTTGTAGTCCATGCGTTTTATTTGGGTTCTCTATATTAAAAGACGATTGGCAAACGGAAAAGTTACAGCAACGGGCTAAAATTTTATTATTATTTCTGTCCGACGAAGTTTTCGTGCGTCAGCAGTTCTTGCTTCACGGCCTGTCGGGCGCGGAAGATGTTGACCTTCACTTGCTGTTCGGTGATACCCATCACCTCGGCAATGTCGCGGTAGCTCTTGCCCTCGATGTCGCGCAGTTGCATGCAGGTACGCTGTTTTTCGGGCAGTTGGTCTATCAGCCGTCGTACCAGCTGTACGCGGTCGCGCTGCACCGTCTGTTCCTCGGGGTTGGAGGCATAGCTATGGTCGGCAGCCTCCTGGTGTCCTTCCAGCGCTTCCGTCTGGTTGTCCATCCGCTTGATGCGGTCGAGGGCGAGGTTGCGGCATATCGTCAGGCAGAAGGCCTCTATCGACTCTATCTGTGCCCAGTCGTTGCGGCGGTTCCACACTTTGAGCATCGTGTCCTGGACAATATCCTCTGCCTCCGCATGGTTCAGCGTGATGCGGAGTGCCAGCCGGAAGAGTTCGTTCTTCAGCGGCAGGATATCGTTTTGGAAACTGATGGTCTTCACTGCGGCAGCGAGTTATTCATTCTTCACTCTTCATTTCTGATGACCGTTCCGTGTTCGCCGTCGATGGCTGTTGCCAGCGTGATGATGCCCCGCGAAACACCTGCCTCCACGGCATTCAGCGCGTTCTCTATCTTGGGTAGCATGCCGCCGCTGATGGTGCCGTCGGCCTGGTAGCGTTCAAAGTCGGCGCGGGTAATGGTGCCGATGACGCTGTCGTCATCGTCGGGATTGCGCAGTACGCCTTTCTTCTCGAACGAGAAGATAAGCGTCACGTCGTAGTAGGGTGCCAGCGCCTTGGCCGTTTCCGAGGCGATGGTGTCGGCATTGGTGTTCAGCACGTGTCCTTGTCCGTCGTGCGTCAGTGGAGCCATCACAGGTGTGATGCCGGCTTCGATGAGTCGGCTCAGCATCTGTCCGTCGGCACGTTCCACGTCGCCCACCCACCCGAAGTCGACGCCATCCTTAAGCGGACGCTTATGGCTGTGGATGACGTCGCCGTCGGCACCCGTCAGTCCCAGGGCGTTCACTCCGTTGGCCTGAAGACGCGCTACCAGGTTTTTGTTCACCAGACCGCCGTACACCATCATCACCACTTCCAGCATGTCGCTGTCGGTGATGCGACGGCCGTTCACCATCTGGGTCTCTATGCCCAACCGCTCCGCCGTCTTTGTAGCTTTGCGGCCGCCGCCGTGCACTAGCACCTTACGCCCCTTGACGGCCGAGAAGTCGCGCAACAACTGTGCGAGTTGCTGTTCGTCCTCCACAACAGCCCCGCCCACTTTCACGATAGTCAGTTTCTCTTTCATCTTTGTTTCCTTGGTTTTCATGCTGCAAAGGTACGACAAAGTGAGCGAAATACCAAGGAATTATTCATGTTTCTTCTTCAGTTTCCCGATGGCGTTTTCCAGACTTTCCGTGGGTTCGATGATATTGTAGCCGGCCCAGAAGTCGGGGTCGTCGAAGTATTCAACCCTGTCATAGAAACGCTCCTTGATACCGAACGACGAACGCCCCCTCGGGCGCTGGGCGTCGTGTCCCTGCTGCAGGAGGTTGGTGACAACCATCTCGCTGACGGTGGTAAAAGGCGAAGCAAAGAGCCGGCGCTTCCAGTCGCAGTTGAAACGCATCTCGTTGCGGACGTAGCTCATGCGGGTAATGCCTTGTTCGTCGGTCTTGTAGACCACGGTGACGCTGAGTTCCTTCGGACGGAAGTGAAGCCCCAAGGGCTTGCGAACCAGCATGTATTTTGAGGCTCGGCGCCAGTCGCTGACGTCGAGTTGCAACTCTGCTCTGCTGAAGGCCAACGTCTGCTGATCGATGTAGAGCAGCCCGCCCATCATGGGGAACTCCGTATCGCGCCTGGGAATGATGCTCACCACGTAGTGGGGGCGGTCGTCGATGACGGCAGGCTGTTCCATGCGGAAGGTGCAGAGGGCGAGCACGTCGTCGTTCAGTAGATAATCGGGGTTCTTGGCAACGTCTACCACCAGCGGCATCACCGGTCCACCCTGTATCTTGACACCCAGGGTATCGGCCTTCTTCATGCTCATCAGTCGGCGTCCCTTCCTGATGGCGACGGCATCGAAGCGTGCGTCTTTGCTGTAGCTGGTCTTGTACATATCGGTGACAGCCTCTGCGATGCTGATGAAACGGCTGCCGCGTCGTGCCGTCTCGCGGTAGAAGCAGCGTACCAGTTCTGACTCTTGGGAGTAGTTCTTCTCGATGCGGCTCATGGCGGCCTTGACAATTTGCAGCGGGTCTTCAGCTGACACGACAATCTCGCTCAGCTGGACGCTGTTCGGCACTAAAGTCAACTTCAGCCCCTCCGTCTTGCCCTCCGTCAGTCGGTAATGTAGGGTCTTGTAGCCGATATGCGTGAGCCGGACAGATTTCGGACGGCTGGTTGCTGTCACGGTAAAGTGTCCGTCATCGTTGGTAACGGTGTGTATCTTCTCTCCTTCCAGTAAGATGCTGACATGTGCCAGCGGGCGTCCCGACTTGCGGTCGCTTACAATGCCGCTTACCATCGTCTGTCCGCTCGCTGTCAGAACGACGGCAATAAAGGTTATGATGGTCATGAGTCGTTTCATAGTCGTAAAAGTTATAGTAAGTTGTGCTGTGTGGGGACAAAGTTACGCAATAGTTTTGAAACCGCCAAATAGTTTTAGGATTATTCACTTTGACGTACTATTTCATAAAAAACAATAATAATACCGTTGAATATTTGTTTTATCATTTAATAATGTGTACCTTTGCACCCGTTTTGCAAACGATTCTTTGACCTAAAGGTGCAAAGTGTGGCGTTGCAATGCAAGATTTTTATTATATTTAGATGTTTTTATACAAGATGAACGTAATTACCAAGAGTATTCAGTTGCCTGATGGAAGAACCATCACAATTGAGACCGGGAAGGTGGCAAAGCAGGCCGACGGCAGTGTCATGCTGCGCATGAACAATACCGTGCTGCTGGCTACTGTTTGTGCCGCAAAAGATGCAGTTCCCGGAACAGATTTCATGCCTCTGCAGGTCGACTACAGAGAGCAGTACGCCGCCGCAGGCCGTTTCCCCGGTGGTTTCACCAAGCGCGAGGGCAAAGCCTCGGACAACGAGATCCTGACCAGCCGACTGGTCGACCGTGTGCTCCGTCCGCTGTTCCCTTCTAATTACCACGCAGAAGTTTTTGTCAACGTGATGCTGTTCAGTGCCGATGGTGTTGACCAGCCCGATGCCTTGGCAGGTTTTGCTGCATCGGCTGCGCTGGCATGTTCAGATATCCCCTTCGAGTGCCCCATCTCTGAGGTGCGCGTAGCCCGTGTCAATGGCGAGTATGTCATCGACCCCACCTTCGAGCAGATGAAGGAAGCCGACATGGACATCATGGTCGGTGCCTCTGCCGAGAACATCATGATGGTGGAAGGTGAGATGAAGGAAGTCTCCGAGCAGGACCTGCTCGGTGCCCTGAAGGCTGCCATGGCAGCCATCAAGCCCATGTGTGAGCTGCAGGCAGAACTCTCTAAGGAACTGGGCAAGGACGTCAAGCGCGAGTACGACCACGAGGTCAACGACGAGGAACTGCGTGAGCGCATGAACAAGGAGCTCTACCAGCCCGCCTACGACATTACAAAGCAGGCTCTGCCCAAGCAGGATCGTGCTGATGCCTTCGAGAAAATCCTGGCCGACTTCAAGGAGAAGTATGCTGCCGAGCATGCCGACCTCACCGAGGACGAACTGGAAGAGAAGTATGCCATGATGGACCGCTACTACCACGATGTGGAGCGCGACGCCATGCGCCGTTGCATCCTCGACGAGGGCATCCGTCTCGATGGTCGTAAGACTGACGAGATCCGTCCCATCTGGTGTGAGGTGTCACCCCTGCCCATGCCTCACGGAAGTTCTATCTTCACGCGTGGTGAGACACAGTCGCTGACTACCGTCACTCTGGGTACCAAGCTTGACGAGAAGCTGGTGGACGATGTACTCGACAAGAGCTACATGCGCTTCCTGCTGCACTATAACTTCCCCCCGTTCTGCACGGGTGAGGCCAAGGCTCAGCGCGGCGTAGGCCGTCGTGAGATTGGTCACGGTCACCTGGCATGGCGCGGTCTGAAGGACATGATTCCTGCCGACTTCCCCTACACCGTCCGTGTGGTATCGCAGATTATGGAGTCGAACGGTTCCAGTTCGATGGCTACCGTCTGCGCCGGTACGCTGGCCCTGATGGATGCCGGTGTTCCCATGAAGAAGCCCGTCTCGGGTATCGCCATGGGTCTCATCAAGAATCCCGGTGAGGACAAGTACGCCGTGCTGTCAGATATCCTCGGCGACGAGGACCACTTGGGCGATATGGACTTCAAGACCACCGGTACACGTGACGGTCTGACTGCCACCCAGATGGATATCAAGTGCGACGGTCTGTCGTTCGACATCCTTGAGAAGGCCCTCATGCAGGCCAAGGCAGGTCGTGAGCACATCCTCAACTGCATTACCGATACCATTGCCGAGCCGCGTCCCGAGCTGAAGCCGTGGGTTCCCCGCATCGAGGCCTTTGAGATTCCGAAGGAGTTCATCGGTGCCGTCATTGGCCCGGGCGGAAAGATTATCCAGCAGATGCAGGAGGATACGGGTGCCACCATTACCATCGACGAGGAAGATGGCGTTGGCAAGATTCAGGTCAGCGGTCCTAACAAGGATTCGATTGACGCTGCCATCGCTAAGATCAAGGCCATCGTGGCCATTCCCGAGGTCGGCGAGGTCTACGAGGGTACCGTCCGCAGCATCATGCCTTACGGCTGCTTCGTGGAGTTCATGCCTGGCAAGGATGGTCTGCTGCACATCTCCGAGATTGACTGGAAGCGCCTCGAGACCGTCGAGGAGGCCGGCATCAAGGAGGGTGACAAGATTCAGGTGAAGCTGCTTGAGATTGACCCGAAGACGGGTAAGTTCAAGCTGTCGCACCGCGTACTCATCGAGAAGCCCGAGGGCTATCAGGAGCGTCCTGCCCGCCGTGAGCGCGGCGAGCGTCCTGAGCGTGGTGAGCGTCGTCCCCGCCCCGAGCGCGGTGAGCGCCGTGACCGTGGCGAGCGCCGTCCGCGTCCTGAGCGCAACGAGGAGTATCATGAGCCCGCCAAGGAGCCCAAGGACTTCACCGACGAGCTTGACAAGTTCGACTTCTAAGCATAACCCCTTACCCTTATATATAAATAAGGTGTAGGTGCTCGGTAAACATCAAATCCCGATAGGTGTCATTGCCTATCGGGATTTGTGTTGTCAAAAAAACGACGAATTATTTTGTTTATTTGCGCTATTTCCACTATCTTTGTCCCCAAATAGCAGAAACGCCTATGAAGAAAGTATTTGTCATATGGGTTATGGGACTGCTGATGTCCTTGCCATTGCATGCCCAAATCAACTTTGGTGTAAAGGCTGGCTACAACCTCACGGAGATGTCGTTGAGCATGAGCGAGTTGGAGAAGGCTATCTCCAACAGGAACGGTTTCTTTATCGGGCCGACCTTGAAGTTCGACCTGCCTATAGTAGGGTGGGGCATTGAGCTGGCTGCACTCTACGACCAGCGTGAGGGCAGGGTGAAGGAGACTGGCGAGACGCTGAAACAGCAGACATTCCAGGTGCCCGTCAACGTGCGCGTCGGCATCGGACTGGCAGATGTGGCTACGCTGTTCGCTTTTGCCGGACCGCAGTTTGGCTTTACCATCGGCGACAAGGAGAAAAAGCTCCAGTTCGGCGACTGGACACTGAAGGACAGCTACGTGAGTGCCAACATCGGTGGCGGCATCCTGCTGGTCAACCACCTGCAGATGACCGTCAACTACAACTTTGCCTTAGGCCGTACGGCAGAATACGAATACACGGTCAACAACATTGTAGAGTCTGCCAGGGTGAAGACCAACGGCTGGCAGATAGCGCTGGCGTACTACTTCTAAGCAGAACAAGAGCGCGTCAGAAAAAAGAGGCTTATCAGTCATTTTGCTGGCAAGTCTCTTTTTTTTGTCGTTACTGATGACAGGCGCAGTGCTAAATCGTCTTAAATAACGTAAAACTATATATAGTGAACAAACTACTCATGACGGGTATACTCAACCACAAAAGAAGCCTTTTGGCAGGCATTCTTCTGGTGATGGGCACATGGTCGGCTGACCTGTGTGCCCAGCAGTACCGGGTGGCTGCCTGCGACTGGATGATGCTCAAGCGTCAGAAGCTGGGCGAATTCCAGTTGGCCAAGGACATCGGTGCCGACGGCGTCGAGATGGACATGGGACCGCTGGGACAGCGCGAACAGTTTGATAACAAGTTGCGCGACCCGCACTTCCAGCGACTCTTCCGCCATACCGCTGACTCATTGGGCATTGCCGTGCCCTCTATAGCCATGTCGGGCTTCTTTGCCCAAAGTCTTTTGAAGCGCGACAACTACCTGATGCTGATTCACGACTGTCTCTCTTCCATGAAGGTCATGGGAGCCAAGGTGGCATTCCTGCCCTTGGGAGGCAGTGGCAGCGCATGGCAGCAGTACGGTTTGGAATACGACACGATGGTCAGCCGCCTGCGCCAGATTGGAGAGATGGCAGAGGCTGAGGGGCTGGTAGTGGCCATCCGCACGGGCATGCATGCGCGTTTCACCAAGCGCATGCTGGAGGATATTAACAGTCCGGGCATCAAGGTGTACTATAACCTGCAGGATGCCGTTGACCAAGGACGTAATGTCTGCCGCGAACTGAGAATCCTCGGAGCCGAGAACATTGCCCAGATTCATGCCTCGCTGACCGACAGCGTGACGCTCGACAAGGACCCGCGCATCGACCTGCGCCAAGTGAAACAGACCCTCGACGACATGCACTGGAGCGGCTGGCTGGTCGTGGAGCGCAGCCGTAATGCCCAGGACGTGCGCAACGTCAAGGGCAATTTCGGAACCAATGTTGCCTATTTGAAGGAAATCTTCCAAGAACAAGAACAAAACAAATAACAGAACTAATTTAAAACGCTTATGAAAAGACATCATGTGTTATCATTCGTACTGATGGTGCTGACCGTTGGCTTCATGGCATCTTGCGCAACAGACGGCTTCGACGATGAGTCGTTCTCGTCAGATGTCAGGAACACGCAGCTGGCATCGCCGGTTTCCGACGAGATTACCGTCACGCCCAATGCTGACGGCTCACGCCAGACCATTGCCTGGCCTCTGGTAAAAGGAGCCAGGGGCTTTGAGGTCAAGATTCTCAACGTCAACAACCCCGAACAGGCCGTAGCAGTAGTCGACTCCATCGTCGACGGTTACTCCGTGACCATTGCCCGCGAGGAGGACACCAACTATGAGCTGACCATCCGCACGCTGGCAAACGCCAAGCTGGGCAACAGTGACGCTCAGGAGGCCACCAAGAAGTCGTTTACCACCTTTGCGGAATCCTACGCGCTCATTCCCGACGGTACCGACCTCTACCAGTATTTCCTGGACAACCCTGTGCCGGGCGACGGCGGCTCTGAGAGCGAGGAATACATCTACGACCTCGTGGCAGGCGGCAGCTATACGGTGTCGGCACCGATAGACTTCAACTATCGCAAGGTCATGATTCGTACCTCCAGCAAGTCCAACTATGCTTCCCTTACGCTGGCAGAGGGTGCTAACTTCGTCGTCTCCAACGACTTCAGCCTCAACTACATGAACATTGACTGTAGTGCTACCTCGAAGCCTTTCATCGAGCTGCTGAAGTACGATACCGACCCTGACGACATCATGTCGAAGCCCAAGAACTACTATCTCATTGAGTTCGTGCGTCTCATGAACTGCAAAGTCACGGGCGTCAACGGTAGCCTGGTGTACGACAATAACAAGTCATGGGCCGTTGTCAACTTCATCATCAAGAATGCGATGATTCAGATGTCGACCACTGCTTCTAACATCAAGAACGAGTCGTTCATCTCTTTCCAGGGCGGTGGCGTCAAGGACTTCTCTATCGTCAACAGCACGGTGTGGCAGACAGGCGATGAAAACTCCAAGTACTTCCTCCGCTATAACAACTCCATCCGTATCGACCGACTGGGCTGGACCACGAGCGACCATACCACGCTGACCTACAACCACAACACCTTCTACAAGGTGTCCTCTGGACAGTGGGCCAACTACAGCGGTATTCAGAACTACACCGTCTACGATTTAGCCTATAACATCTGGTACGATTGTGCCGACGGCAACATCGCACGCCGTATGATGGGTAACGGCCGACTGGGCAACAATGGTGCCTTTAACTCTGACTACAACACCTATTGGTATAATGGTGCCGTGGCAGACCAGGCCAACTACGACACCAGCGCCACACAGCTGACCAGCGACCCCGCCTTTGTCGACCCGGCAAACGCCAACTTCACACCGACGGGTGCCCAGCAGGTTGAGTGGAAGGCCGGTGACCCCCGCTGGTTTGCTACTGCTGAATAATATAAACACGAAAACAAAAGAAACAAAGATATGAAAAGAAGATTCATTATCAGTTTATGCATAGGCATCATGGCATTGCTGTCAGTTCCTGCCTTTGCACAGAACCAGACCTATAAAGGTACCGTGGTCGACGAGAATGGAGAACCGGTCATCGGAGCTTCTGTGATTGTTGAGGGCGAGAAGGGCAATGGCACTGTGACTGACTTCGACGGAAACTATACCATCTCCGCCGCCAAGAATGCCAAGGTGACCATCAGCTACATTGGCTACCTCTCGCAGACTGTCAAACCCGGCGGACAGGTGAAGCTGAAAGAGGACGCCCAGAGCCTGGAAGAAGTCGTTGTCGTAGGTTACGGCGCACAGAAGAAGGCCCACCTCACGGGTTCCGTAGGTACTGTCGACATGAACGACATCCAGGACCTCTCCAGCTCCGGCCTGGCGTCAGCCCTGTCCGGCCTCATCAACGGTGTCAGCGTCAGCGGTGGTGACGGCCGTATCGGCAACGCCAAGATTAACATCCGCGACACCAACTCCCTGGAGGACATTGGTGTGAACAACCAGGGACCCCTCTACGTTATCGACGGCTTCGTGTATCCTAACGACATGAAGGTCGGCAACTCTACCAAGAACCTGGGTGAGGAGGCTTTCAACAACCTCGACCCGGCAGATGTCGAGAACATCTCCGTGCTGAAGGATGCCTCGGCCGCCGTCTATGGTGCCCGTGCTGCCAACGGTGTCATCCTGGTCACGACGAAGAAGGGTAAGGTGGGCAAGCCCCAGATTTCCTATAGCGGAACGTTCGGTGTCACCTCTGCTTTCTCGACACCGAAGATGCTGAGTGCCTACGAGTACGGCCGCCTCTACAATGCCGTGGCCGATGCTGACCCCACGAAGACATCGCTCAACCGCACCACGGGTCTCTACCAGCTCGACGAGCTGGAGGCCATGAAGTCGCTCGACTACGACCTGCTCGACAAGTACTGGAAGAACGGCTTTACCACCCAGCACTCCGTCAATGTCAGCGGAGCCTCCGAGCGTGCCAGCTACTTCGGCAGCGTTTCCTATTTCACCCAGGATGGTAACCTTGGCAAGCTCGACTACAAACGCTGGAACTATCGTGCCGGCATCGACCTGCAGGTCACCGACCACATCAAGGCGACCCTGCAGATTAGCGGCGACGACGGCGAGAAGAACACGCCCAATGTGAGCTTTGGCTCCTCTGGCGACGAGAACGACTACCGCAGCCTGCTCTACCGTCCTCGCTATCTGCCCGAGTATGTTGACGGCCGTGCGCTTCGTGCCTACGGCATCAGCAACAGCGAGGCCAACAGCGCCCAGGAGTATGTCTACGACCTGATGCAGAACCAGGGTGACTTCAGCGAGAACAAGACCAATAACATGAATATCAACGGAGCGCTGGAGTACGACTTCGACTGGAGCAATATCCTCAAGGGCCTGAAGCTGCGCTTCTCCTATTCGAAGAGCATCAGCAATGCCAAGAGCAACCAGTACGGCTCTAACTTCACGCTTTATAAGATGATTAACCGCACCGGCAGCGGCTCGCACCTCTATACCCCCATTGCCGGCGAGGACTATGCCGCCTATCTGGTTGAAGACAACTTCGAGGCCCAGACCTATGCCAACGGCGGTATCGACGGCTACCTCTCACGCGACATGTCGCGTACCGACAGCTACCAGATGAACTTCACGGCTTCCTATAACCGCGCCTTCGGCAAGCACGACATCAGCGCCCTCTTCTCCATCGAGCGCGCCGAGTCAGAGTCCGAATGGCTCAAGGGACAGGTCAGCGGCCCCTATTCGTTCACGACCTATCAGTCGACGGGTGCCTCCGGACAGACATCCTATGCCCCCCAGTTTAACCGCTACGAGTCAGGCTCGCTGTCATACATCGGCCGTGTCAACTACGCCTATGCCAGCAAGTATCTGGTGGAGTTCCTGCTCCGTTCCGATGCCTCGACGAAGTTTGCACCCCGCAACTACTGGGGCACCTTCCCCTCCGTCTCTGCCGGTTGGGTCATCAGCGAGGAGCCCTGGTTCCAGGAGGCCGTCAAGTGGGTTGACTTCCTGAAGATTCGTGCTTCGTTCGGTCTGACCGGACGTGACAACACCACCGCCTGGCAGTGGCTGCAGACCTACGACATCTGGAACAAGACGCAGGACGGTGCCGTCTTCGGCCTGACTACCAACACCACCGGCCAGCAGCTGCGACTGAACAACGACAATGCCGACGTCAACGAGGATGTCCACTGGGACAAGTCCTACAAGTTCAATGCCGGCGTCGACTTCCATGTGCTGAACAAGCGCCTGGCCATCGGCTTCGAGGGCTATAAGGTGTGGAACCGCGACATGTTCATGAACCTCGCTGCCGAAGTCCCCGGCACGGTAGGCGCCCTGTCGGCCTATACCAATGCCGGTGAGATGAATGCCTGGGGCTACGAGCTGTCCATCACGTGGAAGGACAAGATTGGCAAGGACTTCAAGTACCGCATCGGCCTGAATACCGGCTACAGCGACAACGTCCTGCTCAAGGCCGACTTCCCCACGGAATACATCTACCGCCAGCAGCAGGCCGGCAAGCGCTCCGACATCGGCAGCTGGGGCATGCAGTGCATCGGCATGTTCCGTTCGTTCCAGGACATCCAGGAGTATGTCGACAAGTACAACATCACTTCCTACATGGGCATGACGCCCGACCAGATTCGTCCGGGTATGCTTATCTACAAGGACGTGCGCGGCAAGCAGCTCGAAGACGGCACCTACGAGGGTCCCGACGGTATTGTGAAGAAGGAGGACGACCAGGTATGCCTGTCGTCACGCGACAATCCCTATGGCTTCACCATCAATGCCAGTGCCGAATGGAAGGACTTCTCCCTCCAGCTGCAGTTCAATGCCAACTGGGGCGGCTATTCCTTCATTCCGAGCCAGGCCCTGAAGCCCTACTACGGCATTGAGGCTACCAACATGCCTTCCATCTGGAATGTCGACAACATGTTTGTCTATCAGGATGTCAAGGATGCCGACGGCAATGTCCTGGTCAAGGAAAATCGCGATGCCGCCTATCCCAGCCTGGCGTATGCCAGCATCAACGGCGAGCAGTCGAACTTCTGGCGCGTCAGCGGCACGCAGGTGCGTCTGAACCGTCTCACCATTGCCTACCGCATTCCCCAGAAGTTTACGAAGAAGCTGGGCATCAGCAACCTCCGCTTCAACATCACCGGACAGAACCTTCTCAGCTTCTACAACCCCATGCCCGATTCCTTCTACAATCCCATGGGCGGCAACTACGGCAGCTATCCCCGTCTGCGTAAGTGGACCATCGGTGTCAACGCTACCTTCTAATTATTATTCATGAACATGACAAAAATATCCTAACGATATGAAAAGCGTTATCAAACATATCAGTCTCGTTGCCGTTGCTGCCGTTTCGTTGACGGCATGCAGCGACCAGTTCCTGCAGGACAAGAAGAACTACGAGAAATATACCGCGGAAATCTACAACGACTACGAGGGTGCCCAGTTGCGTGTCAACTCCATCTACGGCCTGTGTCTGCCCGACCCGAATGCCGATGCCCAGTGGAACAACAACTGTACGGGCCGCGCCGACGAGCAGTCGAAGTCTACCGAGGAGTATGCCGGCTTCAGTGTCTTCGTCGACTCCCAGCCCGGCAACGAGCTGTCGGCCGCATCGGGTACGATAGTTCCCGACTACTTCCAGTACCAGCAGAAGTTCCTCGTCAACGCCTGGGGCCGCATCCGTTCCATCAACGAGTGCATCGAGGGGCTTGAGAACAGCACACTGACCCGCGAGGAGAAAGACGAGCTGGAAGGCCAGTGCTACTTCTTCCGTGCCTGGTGCTACTATAACTTCGTGAAGTGGTACGGCGGCGTACCTATCATCGACGAGGTGCAGGCTACCAGTGCCGACTCCTACACCCCCCGTGCGTCAGCCAAGGCCTGCTTTGAGTTTATGCTGGCCGACCTCGACAAGGCTGCCACGATGCTGAAGGCCAAGACCGGCAGCGGCGGTTGGGACAGCCAGAACTGGGGACGCGTCACCACGGCCTCGGCACTGGCACTGAAGGGCCGCGTGATGGTGCTGTGGGCCAGCCCGCTGTTCAACCGCGCCAACGACCAGAGCCGCTGGACTGCCGCCTACACCGCTATGAAGGCCGACCTGGCCGACATCAATGCCTGCGGACACAGCCTCTTCCAGGAGAGCAGCGACGTCAACGCATCGTCCTTCGGCCGGCTCTTCGGCGACCGCAAGAACGTCGAGGACGTCTTCCTGACGCTCTTCAATACCAGCGACATGGATACCGACGCCGGCATCAACAACCAGTGGGAGCGCACCATCCGACCCGCCAATACCGGCGGACAGGGTCTGGAGCCTTCGGCCTACTTCATCGACATGTTCCCCATGGCCGACGGTCTGCTGCCTGCCAACGTCACCACGTACAGCAAGCTGCGTAAGTCGGACATTGCCTACTACAGCAGCACCCCGTTCTACAAGCGCGACCCGCGCTTCTACCGCACCTTCGCCTTCCCCGGCGTACGCTGGGCCTACAACGGCGATGCCAGCCAGGGCGGTCAGAACCACAACCCGTCTGACGGTGCCAACTACGCCCTCTGGAACTACCGCTGGTACGTCAGCCTGGACGACCAGGACAACGTCGAGAGCGGCGAGAGCTATGGTGCCGACAACCTGCTGCGTAACGCCAAGGGCATGTATGTCCGCAAGCGTACCGATGATGCCGACCTGGGCAACGAGTCGCAGTACACCTACGTCTCGACAGCCGAGAAGGGCGGTTTCACCTACTCTGCAGCCCCGTATATTGAAATCCGCTATGCAGAGGTGCTGCTGAACCTGGCCGAGGCTGCCTGTGGTGCAGGACAGGTTGACGAGGCACTCGTCTACCTGAACCAGGTGCGCCAGCGTGCCGGCGTTCCCGGCTATACCACCGCCGACTTCCTGGGTGGCGACAACCAGGCCGCCTGCATGAGTGCCATCCTGCTGGAGCGTCAGGTCGAGCTGGCCTACGAAGGCAAGCGCTTCGACGACATGCGCCGCTGGATGCTCTTCGACGGCGGTGCCAACTTTGCTGAGGTGAACGGTGCACCGTCCACCTGGACGCTCACCGGCTGGGGCGGCAACACCTGCACCTGGCTCGGCTTCACGCCCTTCAACGGCCAGCGCCGCGAGCGCATGGAGTTCCGCACGGCCAACAAGTTCGGCGTCGGTACCGACAAGTGGGACGGCGACCCCATCCTGAACTACAAGGGTCCGTCGGGCGAGACGGTCGAGCGCTGTGCGCCTCTGGACCTGCGCAGCGACCTGAGCGAGCAGCAGGAGGTGCTGAGGCAGTGGTATTCGGACAACCTCGTCCGCAAGGACAACCGCGGCGACGCCTACCACTCGATTACCCACGACGACCTCTATATCCACTTCTATGCGAAGTACTACTTCCTGGGACTCTCGCTGGGTGCCCAGAACCGTAACGACCAGCGCCTGGAACAGACCATCGGCTGGGAGGACAACAACAAGGGCGGTGCCAACGGCACCTTCGACCCCTTGGCCGAATAAGACACGTCATACAACCCTTATAGAATCAGGGCGGGAAGCACGATGCTCCCCGCCCTGATTGTTTACGCCCGACCGCCCGGACGCCATACCTCCCTGCGAAGCCCGGCGCGGAGGCATTTTCCGCACGGCGCAGGAACATTCTCTGCACGGCGCAGGAAAATTTCTTGCGCCGTCCTCCCTTACGCCCTTCTTGACCTGGCGAGCAGGACATAGCCGCAGACCATGATGACGTAGACCATGACGAGGGCGACGGTGGAGAGACGAATGCCCTCGATGCTGCTGCCTGGCAAGGCGGAGACGGCCGTCAGCAGGTGGTTCATCAGCAGGACGGACGACGCCAGGACGGCTGCCAGCAGGGCCTGCAGGCTGCTCCACCAGCAGAAGGCAATGGTGGCGAGAGCAAGGTACAGGATGATGGTGGCCAAGGGGATGACGACGTAGTTGGCGAGCAGGAAAGAGGTGGCGAAGCGCTCGAAGTAGTAGGCGACGAGCGGTGCCGTGCCTATCTGCGCTGACAGCGAGACGGCGGTCAGGCCCCAGAGCAGCTTCAGCCAGCGGTGGCGCTGCAGGACATCGGCAGGCAGGAGCCCCTCGAACAGCGGGTGGAACAGGAGGATGGCGAGCACGGCGGCAAACGATAGTTGGAAGCCCATGTCATAGATGGCTAACGGTCGGACGACGAGCATGACGATGGCGGTGAAGGCCAATGTGTTGACGGACATACGCTCGCGATGACCCAACGACAGCAGCGCATAGACGCTGATCATAAAGGCGGCGCGCACGACGCTGGGTGCCAGTCCTACGAGGAAGGCGAAGCCCCAGATGGCCAGCACGATAAGCAGTTGCGACGCCATGCGGATGCGACGCCAGCCGACGAACAGCGTGATGACGCCGTAGATAATCATCAGGTGCAGGCCGCTGAGGGCGAGGATGTGGGATGCTCCCACCTGCGAATAGGTCTCCTTGAGTTGCGCGTCCACCTGCGACTTCTCACCCAGCGTCATCGCTGCCAGGATGCCGTAGGCCTCGTCGCCGATGCCCCACTGGCGGTAGCGTTGCAGCAGTCGGTGGCGCCACTGCAAGGCCCGCAGGCGTGCCCGCTCCACCCATGTCAGCCCCGACAGCGACAGCTCTTGCTGTTGCCAGTCGGCCGAACGTGCATAGAGTTCGCCGGCGAAGCTGTGGCAGGCCATATAGCGCTGGTAGCTGAAGTGCCCCTGCTGCCACGCGTGTACCTTATTGATATATGCGTTGATGACGAGTCCGTCGCCGGGGATTATCCGTTCGCTGCGCCCGTCCCGGGCAATGCGCCCTCGCAGCTTGTGGTGGCTGTCGGTGGTCAGCAGGTCGACGACAACAAACTTTTCTTTGATCACAGGCTCTCCGATGACCACAGCCTCCACCCGCTGGCGCTGGTCGGGCCAGTCTACATCCAGTTGTTGGTCGGTCCTGGTCCGTAGCAAGGCGCCAACCATGACGACGCCCATCCCGATGGCCATAGCCTGCAGGCGCGGATAACGCCCCAGGAGACATGCCGATGCCGACAGACCAGCCAAGAGCAGCAGGGCTGTCAGTTGGTTGTCGAACCATTCGCCCAGCAGGATGCCGGCTACCAGGCTGACGGCTAAGGGCAGGAGAGGGGCGTGGAAGGGCATGAAAAATGGGAGGGCATGAAAAATGGAAGAATTGAAGAAACTAAAAACTCAAAGGTAAGGAGTAATCATAAATTTCAAATTTCAAAATTTAAATTTCAAAGACCAAGGATGTCGAGCAGCTCGTTGAAACGCTTGATTTTCTGCAGGCGCGGGTGGGGGAACTCCTCACTCTTCTCCAGTTTCCAGACTACGTGGTAGGGGATGTGTACGGCGTAGGCGCCCGTCTCCAGGGCGGGGGCGATGTCCGACCGGAAGGAGTTGCCCACCATCAGCGTCTGTTCCGGGGCGACGCCCAGGTTCTCGCAGAGTTGGCGGTATTCCTTCTGTGTCTTGTTGGAGACGGTCTCCATGTGCGAGAAATACTGTTCCAGCCCCGACCGTTGTAGCTTGTTCTCCTGGTCGAGCAGCTCGCCTTTGGTGAAGACGACAAGGCGGTAGCGGCGCGACTGCGACAGCTGGCGCAGCGTGGCCTCAACTTCGGGCAGGGGCGTGGTGGGGAAAAGCAACAGCTGGCGCCCCAGGTCGAGCAGTTGCATGACGATGTCGCCCGTCAGCTGTTGGTGGCTGACGCGTACGGCGTTCTCGATGAGCGACAGTGTAAAGGCCTTGGTGCCATAGCCCGTCAGGGGGAGGTTGCGGCGCTCGGTGGCAAAGAGCCCCTCGCTGACCTCGCGGGCTGAGGCCCACGGCTTCAGCAGTTCACAGCATTTCCGTTCCACCTCGTCGAACCACGACTGGCAGTCCCACAACGTGTCGTCGGCATCGAAGGCGACGACCTTGATATCTTCCCATTTCTTGTCCATAAGCGTTGCAAAGATAGCACATTTCTTCCAATCATGCAATAATTCGCCCTGCTTTTCGTTATTTTATACGTGTTAAGACGTTTCGTGATGACAGTCACCGTGCTGTTGGCAGCCGTTCTGACGGCTACCGCGCAGCAGGATGCCTCCTTCTCCCACTACTGGGCGATGGAAACATCGTTCAATCCTGCTGCCGCCGGCAAGCAGTCGCTCATCAACGTGACGGGAGCCTACTCGATGTCGATGGTGGGCTTCGAGCACAACCCCAAGACGATGTATGTCAGTGGCGACATGCCGCTGTTGCTCATGAACACCTACCACGGCGTAGGACTGATGCTGATGAGCGACGACATCGGTATCTTTGCCCACCAGCGGCTGGCGGCGCAGTACGCCTTCAAGCAGCGCCTGTTTGGCGGCACCCTGAGCATAGGCATCCAGGGGGGGCTGCTGAGTGAGAAGTACAAGGGCTCGGAGCTGGACCTGGATGTGGAGGACGACCCGGCGTTTACGAAGAGCGACGTCAACGGCACCGCTTTTGACCTGGCGGCCGGACTCTACTACCAGCACGGTCAGTGGTATGCCGGACTGTCGGTGCAGCACGCCACGGCACCGTCCGTGGAACTGGGCGACCGCAGCATTCTTGACATCAGCAGGACGTTTTATTTGACGGGCGGATACAATATTCGGCTGCATAATCCGTTCTTAACAATACACCCCTCTCTGTTGGCACGTACCGACGGTACCGGCTACAGGGTGGATGTGACGACGCGGCTGAAGTATACGCACGAGCATCGGATGCTTTACGGCGGACTGGCATACAGTCCTACCAACAGCGTGACGGTGCTCATCGGCGGCAACTTCCACGGCATCTGCCTGGGCTACAGCTACGAGCTCTACACACAGGGTATCAGCCTGAAGAACGGCAGCCATGAGCTGTTTGTGGGCTATCAGACGGAACTGAACTTGGTGAAGAAGGGGCGCAACCGCCACCAGAGCGTGAGGATTCTGTAAAGAGCCCACCCAAGCCCTCCCAAAGGGAGGGATGTTAAAAATGCTATAGAATAAGAAGATTTGCGATATAAATATATAAAAGAATATGATGGATATAAAGTCAATATTACAGGTAATCAGACATTCCTCCCTTTGGGAGGGCTTGGGTGGGCTTTTCCTGCTTCTCCTTTTGACTTCTTGTTTCGGCAGCAAGATGTCGTCGGCATCGGGTGGTGAGGTGACTGGTACAGGCGGCCGTGCCTTCACGGAACCGGCACCCCACGGGATGACGCTCATCAAGCGCGGTCACCTGAAGATGGGTATCGAGAAGCAGGACACGCTGTGGGGCAAGCAGACACCCGTGCGCGACATCTCCGTGGAAGGATTCTGGATGGACGAGCGCGAGGTCACCAACTCCATGTACCGTCAGTTTGTGATGTGGGTGCGCGACAGCATCCTCCGCGAGCGGCTGGCAGACCCTGCCTACGGCGGCGACGAGAGCTACAAGATAGAGGAAGACAAGAACGGCGACCCCGTGAAGCCTCACCTGAACTGGAAGAAAGCGCTGCCGCGCAAGCCCAACGAGGACGAGCAGCGGGCCTTCGAGAGTCTCTATGTCACCAATCCCGTGACGGGCGAAAAGATGCTCGACTGGCGTCAGATGAACTACCGCTATGAGATATATGACTATACGGAGGCTGCCAAGCGCAAGTATCGTCCCACCCACGAGGAGCGCGTCCTGAATACCGACATCCGGCCGAACCCCAACGAGGAGATATGGATATCGAAGGATACCGCATACATCAACGACGAGGGACAGATTGTGCGCGAGACTATCAACCGCCAGTATACCGGCGAGTGGGACTTCCTCAACACCTATATCGTCAACATCTATCCCGACACGACGTGCTGGGTCAACGACTTCCCCAATGCCGACAACGAGTCGTACATGCGCTACTATTTCACCAATGGCGCCTATAACGACTACCCCGTGGTGGGCGTGACGTGGGAGCAGGCCAACGCCTTCTGTGCCTGGCGCACCGACTATCTGCTGCGCGGACTGGGACCGGCCGCACGCTACGTGCAGCGCTACCGTCTGCCGACAGAGGCAGAGTGGGAGTATGCTGCCCGCGGCAAGGACCAGAACGAGTTCCCGTGGGACAACCAGGACGTGGCCAGCGGCAACGGATGCTTCTTTGCCAACTTCAAACCCGACAACGGAAACTACACCAAGGACGGTAACCTCATCACCAGCCGAACGGGCATCTATGGTGCCAACTCGAACGGCCTGTACGACATGGCGGGCAACGTGGCCGAGTGGTGCTCGACCATCTATACCGAGGCTGGCGTCGAGGCCATGAACGACATCAACCCTCAGCTGAAGTACAATGCCGCCAAGGAAGACCCCTACCGGCTGAAGAAGAAGAGCGTCCGCGGCGGTTCGTGGAAGGACCCCGAGAGCTATATCCGCTCCGCATGGCGCTCCTACGAGTACCAGAACCAGCCACGCTCCTATATCGGCTTCCGTTGTGTGCGCAGCCTGGCCAATACCACCAGCGACAAAATCAAAGTCAAAAAGGGCAAGAAGTAAAATGCAAGAAGTAGTTTTCTCTAAACGCTAAACCCTCAACTCTAAACTAAAAGTAGTTTTCTCTAAACGCTAAACCCTCAACTCTAAACTAAAAAATGACTACATACAGCAAACTCAATATCGTCTACCGCCTGCAGAAGTGGATGGACAGCGTGCCGGGACAGACGTTCCTGAACTACGCCTACAGCTGGGGTGCATCCATCGTTATCCTGGGTACACTCTTCAAGTTGACCCACCTGCCGGGAGCTAACTTCTTCCTCTTCCTGGGAATGGGAACAGAGGTGTTCGTATTCTTTATCTCGGCATTCGACCGTCCCTTCGACAAGACGGCCGACGGCATGGACCTGGACATCCACATGGGAGAAGAGGGACTGCAGGCCGAAGGACAACCGGCTGCCGTGGCCAGTGGCGCCGGCGGCACGGTCATCATCGGCGGTAACGTCGGTGGCGTCGTCGGCAATGGCGACGAGGCTGCACGCTGGGAGGGTGGCCCTGCCAGTGCTGAGGGCAGTGCCATCAACTTGGGCGGCGGCGGAGTCGTCGTGGCACAGCAGCCTGAGATCATGCCCATGGGCGAGGAGCTGAAGGAGGCCACGTCGAACTATATCGACGAGCTGAACCGCCTGACGGAGATGCTGACGCAGGTGTCCGAACAGAGCCAGCGGCTGACCCGCGACTCGGAGGAGATGGAGAACCTGAACCGTACGCTGACGGGCATCAGCCGCGTCTACGAGATGCAGCTCAAGAGTGCCTCGTCGCAGATCAGCACCATCGACGAAATCAACGAGCAGACACGCCACATGGCCGAGCAGATACAGGAGCTGAACAAAATCTACGCCCGCATGATTGAGGCCATGCAGATTCGAAGTCAGATGTAGGACTAATAGCCAAATTGTCAAATAGTCAAATTGTCAAATAGTCAAATAGTAAAATAACCAGATGGCAATCAAGAAAAGACCGGTCTCCCCTCGCCAGAAGATGATTAACCTGATGTACGTCGTACTGATGGCGATGTTGGCATTGAACGTCTCTACCGAGGTGCTCAACGGATTCTCGCTGGTCGAGGAGAGCCTGAAGCGCACCACCATCAATGCCACCAACGAGAACCAGGCGATATACGACGACTTTGCCGTCCAGATGAAGAAGAACCCCCAGAAGGTCAAGCAGTGGTACGACAAGTCGCAGCAGGTCAAGGAGATGAGCAACCGGCTCTACAACCTGGCCGACGAACTGAAGGAAGCCATCGTCCGCGAGGCTGACGGTGACGACGGCGACGTGCGAAATATTCGCAACAAGGAAGACCTCGAGGCTGCCAATCAGGTCATGCTGTCACCCAGTCGGGGCCGCGGCCAGGAGTTGTATGATGCAATAAACAAGTACAGGGTGGCCCTGCTGGGCATGGTGACTGACTATAACCAGAAGAAGATGATAGCGTCGAACCTGACGACCGACATTCCCAAGAATGCCAAGGCCATGGGCAAGAACTGGCAGGAGTACATGTTCGAGTCGATGCCTACCGCTGCCGCCGTCACCCTGCTGAGCAAGCTGCAGAACGACGTGCGCTATGCCGAGGGCACCGTGCTGCATACGCTGGTGTCGAACATCGACGTGAAGGATATCCGTGTCAATGCGCTGAACGCCTTCGTCATCCCCAACTCGCAGACCATCGTGCGGGGCGACAAGTTCTCGGCACGCATTGTCATGGCGGCCGTCGACACCACACAGGTGCCGCAGATATTCATCGGAGGCAAGGAGGTCGACCTGCCCGGCGGACTCTACGAGACGGTGACGGCGCGCACGGGCGACTTCACACTCGCTGGCTACATACAGGTGGAGAACGGCAACGGCGAGATGCTGAAGCGCGACTTCGAGCAGAAATATACCGTGGTCGACCCGTCGGCCACTGTCAGCGCCGACCTCATGAACGTGCTCTATGCCGGATATAACAACCCGCTGAGCGTCTCCGTGCCTGGCGTACCCCTCAACAAGGTGCAGGCAACGATGACCGGTGGCTCGTTGCAGCCGGTAGGCCCCGGCCGCTACATCGCCCGTCCGACGGCGGTAGGCCAGAACGTCACCATCACCGTCACCTCCACCAATACCGGGCGACCGCAGCAGATGGGACAGTTTACGTTCCGTGTGCGCCGCCTGCCTGACCCGACGCCGTACATCGCCATGAAGGATGAGCAGGGCAGCCCCGTGCGCTATAAGGGCGGCGGACTGTCGAAGGCGCAGCTGATGGCTGTCGACGGCATCGGTGCCGCCATCGACGACGGCATCCTCGACATTGCCTTCAAGGTGCAGTCGTTCGAGACCGTCTTCTTCGACAACATGGGTAATGCCGTGCCGATGGTCAGCGACGGCGCCAGCTTCTCGGCTCGTCAGAAGGACACCTTCCGCAAGTTGCAGCGCAACAAGCGCTTCTACATCTCACGCGTCAACGCCATCGGTCCCGACGGCATCTCGCGTAAGCTGAACGCCTCGATGGAAGTCATCGTCAAGTAGCGGGCTTCGCCCTAAATATAAAATAAAAAATATAAAATATAATAACGATAGGATTATGAAAGAACAAAATATAAACGCGCAGTCACAAGCCGCCCTGACCCTGTGGGTGAGGTGCTTTGGATTATTATTTTTTATTTCTTATTTTTTATTTAGCCCCGTAGGGGCGCAGGCACAGCCGAAGGCGCGTCGCCAGCAGCAACAGCAGCAGGCCCAGCAGAAAGGCCAGCAGACGCAGAACCAAGGCATGACCATGCGTGCACGCCTCATGTTTCCTACCGCTGTGGACATGCCTCAGAATGTCGTGTGGCGACGCGACATCTATCGCGAGATAGACCTCAACACCGATGCCAATGCCGGACTCTACTATCCCGTGGAGCCTATCGACAAGCAGCTGAACCTCTTTACATACGTCTTCAAGCTGGCGCTGAACGGCTACATCCCCGTCTATGAATACCGCCTGGACGGCAACGAGGTGTTCACCGACTCGGCACGGGTACAGATGAAGACGGTGCTCGACAACTACCATATCTTCTACCAGGAGCGCGACGGCAAGCTGCGCGTCGACAACAGCGACATCCCCTCGGCCGAGGTCAAGATGTACTACCTGAAGGAGAGTGCCTACTTCGACGATGCCAACTCCACGTTCCACCGCAAGGTGCAGGCCGTCTGTCCCGTCATGCTCCGCGACGACGACTTCGGCGGTGAGGCCTCCAAATACCCCCTGTTCTGGGTGAAGTACTCCGATCTGGAGCCCTTCCTGAGCCGTCAGACCGTGATGACGTCGAACCTCAACAACGCCGCTGTCATGTCCATGGAGGACTTCTTTACGCTGAACCGCTACGAGGGAAAAATCTACAAGACCAACAACATGCTTGGCAAGACGCTGGCACAGTACTGTCCCAGCGACTCGGCACTGGCCAAGGAGCAGCAGAAGATTGAGGCTGAGCTGAAGGCCTTTGAGCAGAACATCTTCGGCGACCAGCACAAGAAGGACTCGCTGGACTCCATCGCCAAGCTCGACCCCCGACAGCTGAAAGCCGCCAAGAAGTCGTCGTCGAAGCGCTCCGGCCGCAGCACCACCGCCAAGGTAAAGACCAAGAAGACGAAGTCCACCGCCTCCTCATCCTCCTCCGGCAATGCCCGCGTCAGCGTCCGCCGCCAACGCCATTAACTATTTACACAGCGATTTCATTGCATTATTATACAATGAAAAATGAGGATGTGTTCAATATGACACACCCTCATTATTTTAGTGGTATAATACTTGGCTCACACAGTGACAGACATCCTGTGAGGTTAATAGTTGCTGCGTATTACAGCAGGTTCATTGTGTCGGTGGCAATCATCAACTCCTCATCGGTGGGGATGACGACAACCTTGACCTTGGAATCGTCTGCGGAGATGATGGCCTCCTCGCCACGGACGTTGTTCTTCGACTCGTCGAACTTGATGCCGAGGAACTCCATATCCTTGCAGACCTCCGAGCGCATGCTGATCTGGTTCTCGCCGACACCAGCGGTGAATACCACCACGTCGAGGCCGCCCATAGCAGCAGCATAGGCACCGATGTACTTCTTGATGCGGTAGAAATACATGTCCTGAGCCA